>Ga0194120_10000121_pt1 | contig 125706 bp, 109 predicted proteins | sample TA2MahCa65mmetaG_FD_148642 | JGI IMG/M metagenome (GOLD analysis project Ga0194120, IMG submission 148642) | Freshwater microbial communities from Lake Tanganyika, Tanzania - TA2015019 Mahale Deep Cast 65m | ecosystem: Environmental > Aquatic > Freshwater > Lake | place: Tanzania: Lake... | reverse complement strand
TGTATGAAGGTCGGCAAGGAGGAGATCATGGGCCTCATCGCTGCCGTGGAACGCTACCTCGACTTCGACCACGCCGCCGAACGCCGCCTGCTGGACCGCCGCGCGGATACCATCCTCGGCGCCCTGCGGGGAGTCAAGGGAATCCTCGCGAAGATCGACGTCCCGGAGATCGCCAACCGCGTTCCGCACATCATGCTGGACTGGAAAGATCCCGCGCAATCCCCCACTCCCAAGCAGATCCACCAGGCCCTGCTCGATTCCGATCCGCCGATCCACGTCTCGCTCACTCCCACGGGGCTGCGCATTTCCGTCTGGATGCTGCGCGATGAGGAGCCGCAAATCGTGGCCCGTCGGCTGGGCCAGCTGCTTTCGGCGTAAGAATCACCGCCTACTGCGTGGGCATCGGCGGCGCGGCCAGCATCCCCTTGGTTGTGTAATCGGCCGGAACAATGCGGTACCGGTAAACCATTCCGTGGTTGCCCACCGCATAGCCCCGATCCGGTTTCACCAGACAGAATGCGTTCACCATTGCGGGAAAGCCGATGTTTCGCGACAACCACTGCTTTCCGCCGTTGGTCGTGTAGGTCATGGTCTGGTAGTACATCATCCAGCCGACGCTCGCGCCCGCGAATTCGATCTCCGGACGGCCCTGTGGCTGCCCGGATACGCCGTTCCAGGTTTGTCCTCCATCGGTGGTCAGAAACATGCGGTTCTCCTTCGTGCGCACGACACCGTTGTTTCTGTCGAAGAAAAGGAATGGATGGCTCCTTCGTATGCCGTTTCCCCTGGCAACACTTCCCAGATCTTCCATGTCGTGCCGCCGTCTTCAGTGCGGGCCAGCGCGAAGCCGGCGCCATCCGCCAACTGCCGGCTGGCGGCGAAGCCTAGCGTTCTTGAACGCCTGCGCGAAGGCGGAGCAGGCCATCAGCCCGGCAATCGCAGGGATTCCCAGGGTCTTCATCTGCGGGTGTCCTTTCAGGGTTGGGGTTTGGCCGCCGGAGGCTGTTGCGGCTGGTTCTGCTGTTGTTGTTGCTGTTGCTGTTCCTGCTGCTGCTGGCCGAACCGCCGCCGCGGCGCGCGGGGAACCGGTTTGGCGCTGGCGATCTCCGTGTAGATCTGCTGAATCTTCTCCCGCTGCGCCGGGTCAACTCTGAGATAGCGATGCTTGCCGCCCTCCGTTGGCGTGAACTTCGTGCGCCCGTCATCGAGCACCGTGATCACCCCGGGCTCTGACAGCTGGAACAGATTGTCCTTGGCCCGCACCGCGTGCAGCACCGCCGCCATGGCCGCAGTCGTCGCGTCATAAGGCATCGCCTGGTGGGCCTTGTAGGCATCGGCCACCGGATGCGCCGGCGTGTATGTGAAATCTTTCTCGATGCTCGCTCCGGGGAAGGGAATTGCTTCACCGATTTCGGCACCCACGGCCACGATCGGCGTGGGCCATTCTGCGAACAGCTTTCTCGCGGCGACAATGTCTGCCGCGATACTGGGCTCGGCCTTGCCGTCCGGGTAGGAGCCGGCGGCGACCACCAGCAGCCGCGCGCGTTCCGGCACGAAATGCAGAAAGAGTGGAAACTTCAGCAACGCCGCCAGATTCGTTGCCGGTCCGGTGGCCACCACGATTGCGTTGCCAGGATGCTGCGCGCTCAGCCCGTTCCGCAGCACGTCCACGGGATTGGCCGTCTGCTGAATACTGTCGATTCCGTGAACATAGGCCGGTTTGCCTTCCGCCGTCTGCTTGCCGAGCACGGCCAGCATCGGCGTATCTTCCTTTGACGGCCCCGCCGTGGCCAAACCGACCGGCAGCGTCCTGCCCATGGCCGCATAGGCGGCGCTCACTTCGCCAGCGTAAAAGCGTGCGATCACTTCCGACAAAGCCGCTGCCTTCACGTTCGGCTTGCTGACGGTGGTGGCTACGACGCGGCACTCGCCCTTGCCCTCCAGCCCGTAGAGCAGCGCCATTGCCAGCACACCGTCAATCTGATTGCCGAGGTCGCTATCGAAGATGATGCCGACCGGCGGCAGTGGTTGTGATCGTTGCATGCCGTTCCCTTACGTCTTGCCCTTGGTTTCCACGCGCTTGGCGATCATTTGCCGCATCCGCTCACCGGCCTCGACGGTGAACTGAATCTCCTCGCTGAACAGATGCCCACGATAGGTTGCCCTCAACGCATATTCCTCACGCTTGATCACCACATTGAAGAAAAGGTCCGCACCGTCCACCGATCCATTCTCAATGGGAAACTCCCCATGCGGCGTCTTTAGCTTCCCGGTGAGCAGCTTCCCATCCATCTTCACATCCAGCAATGAAGCCGCCTTCGGATCCGCTCCGTCCATCTCCAACTTCCACACGCCAGTGAAATCAATTTGCCGCCCGAACTGCGCCAGCGCAATTCCGGCCGCAAGACAGAACAGCAACGCCGGCCTCGCCCATCCGTGTTTGTCCGTGTTCATCCGTGCCTCATCGAGGAATCAGCTAGCTGAGGTCCAGACCGTCCAGCCTGCCCGTGGCATCCCCGAAATGCTCCATTTGCAGCCCCATGCGGTCCATCATGGTCAGGAACAGATTGCACATCGGCGTTTCGCGGCGGCACACAATGCGCCGTCCGGTCGTGAAGTATTTCCCGCCGCGGCCGGCAATCAGCGTCGGCAGATCTTCATGCGTATGGCGGTTGCCATCCGATAGTCCGGCGCCGTAAACGATCATCGAATTATCGAGCAGTGTCGAATCGCCTTCCTGAATCGACTTCAGCTTGGTGAGCCAAGCCGCGAACTGGGCGGTGTGATACTCGTTGATCTGCCGCACCTTCTCCATCAGTTCCACCTTGCCCATGTGATGGGTGAGCGGATGATGGCCGTCGGGTATGCCGATTTCGCGGTAGGCGCGGGAGGTGCCCTCGCGCGTCACCAGGAACGTCAGAACGCGCGTCAAATCGGCCTGAAACGCGATCGTGACCATATCGGTCATCAACCGGAAATGCTCGGCGAAATCGGCCGGCACCCCGTAAGGCTTGTCCATCTTCGGATCGATCTGCTGGTTGTCGCTGGCAGCCTTCTCCATCTGCCGCTCCACTTCGCGGATCGAGGAGAGGTACTCATCCAGTTTGCGGCGGTCCGTCGGCCCGAGGTCCGATTTCAACTTCTGCGTATCGCCGCGGACGAAGTCGAGAATGCTGCGCCGCTCCGCCGCTTGCGCCTTGCGCGCCTCCGGGCTCAGCAGGGTGCCGTCGCCGAACAGCCGCTCAAACAGCGCGCGCGGATCGAGAATCGGCGGCAGTGGCTGCGTCTCGCTGCGCCACGCCAGGTTGTTGGTGTAGGCGCAAGAATAGCCGGAATCGCAGTCGCCCGCCTGCCGCGCGTCTTCCAAACCAATCTCGAGCGAGGCGAGGCGCGTATGCTTGCCCACCTCATTGGCGACCAGCTGATCGCACGACACCGAGGCCTTGATGTCCACCAGCGTCTTTTTTACCTGCACGCCGGTCAGGTAGGAGCCGCTGCAGCGCCCGTGATCGCCGGCCCCGTCCAACAACGCGCGGCCCGTATTGTGCGTGAGGTTGCCGATCTGCAGGATGTCGTTCTTGTGCGCCTCCAGCGGCTTTAAGATACGCGGCAGCGCCTCCAGCTTTCCTTCATAATCCGGATTCCAGCCGTCCATCATGATGCCGTTCGGCACATAGACGATGGCCATCCGGACCGGCGCCTTCTTAGGCCCGCTGGCGGCCAATGCCGGAACCATCGCATCCAGGAAGGGAAGCGCAACGGCGGCTCCCGCCCCTCGGAGAAGTGTACGTCGGGAAAGCGATTTGCGTGTGATCATCTTTGTGCCGTCTCCACCGGCTTGTCCTGCTTGCTCAACAGTTCTCCCCGCCGCGACTGGAACGGCAGGCTTTCGACTACTTCATAGATTATCGACTGGAATGGATAGTTCGATGTGGCCAAGCGGCGCGTGATGTCCTTCACCACGATGCGATCATAGCCGCCCAGCCCGCGGCCGAGCGCGTAGATCATCATCTTCTCCACCATGTTCTGCGCAAAGTCCGGAAGTTCCGCAAGCAGTGCGCTCTTCAGTTGCGACGGGCCCGTGAAGTTACGGCCGTCGGGCAGCGTTCCGCTTGCATCCACGGGGAACTTGCCGTCTTTGGAGCGCCACTTGCCGATGGCGTCGTAGTTCTCCAGCCCGAAGCCCAGCGCATCCATCTTGGCGTGGCAGCTGGCGCACACCGGGTTTGCGCGGTGCTTTTCCATCTGCTGGCGCAGAGAAGCCGAGGTGCCGACCGCTTCTTCCTCCAGCGACGGAACATCGGGCGGAGGTGGCGCAGGGGGCGTGCCGAGTATGTTCTGCAAAATGTACTTGCCGCGGATCACCACGGAGGTCCGCGAAGGGTAGCTGCTGATGGTGAGGATGCTTGCCTGTCCGAGCAGTCCGCCGCGCTGATCGGTGGCCAGATCCACTTTGCGGAATTCCGGACCCTTCACTCCGTCGATGCCATAAAACCAGGCCAGCTTCTCGTTGAGGAAGGTGTAGCGGGCATCCAGAAACTCCGCCAGCGTGCGGTTGTTGCGCAGAATGTGATCGAAGAACAACTGCGTCTCGGTCTTCATGGCCGCGCGGAGATCGGGCCCCCAATAAAGGAAGCGGTCCGGGTCCGGCTTCACCGTGTCCAGGTTACGGAGCTCCAGCCACTGCCCGGCAAAATCGTCGGCCAGCGCCGACGAGCGTGGATCGTCGATCAGTCGCTTCACCTGCGCGCGAAGCACCGTCTTGTCGCGCAGCTTTCCCGCTTCCGCCAAACCGAGTAGCTCCTCATCGGGCATGGACCGCCACAGGAAATAGCTGAGGCGCGAGGCAAGCTCGATATCGGATATGCGGTGAACCTTGGTGGGGTCGCGCGGATCATCGCGCTCGATGCGGAACAGGAAGTGCGGCGACACCAGCATCGCCACCAGCGCCGTGCGGATGCCGTATTCGGCGCTGTGGCCCTTGCGCCTGGCCTCATTCACGAACCGGACCAGCGATGCCGTCTCCGCCGCCGTCACCGGACGCCGGTAAGCGCGCCGCGCCAGCGTCGACACAATCTTCTCTACGCAGGCCGGGCCGGTCTTCGGATCGCAGCGGAGTATGCTCTTCCTGCTCGCTCTTTCTCCGGTTCCCGCAAACGGTCCGACCACCATCACCGTATCGGGAAACTTGTTCTTGCGGCGGTTAAAGTAATCCTTCTCCGGCAAGGCCGTCAGGAACTCATCCTCCACAAACGCAATCCGCAGCACGCGGTCGCCTTCTCCCACAGTCAACTTGACCTGCTCCTCGGAAAACGGATCGAAGTAGACCAGGCCCGACGGCTTGGTCTCCACCATCCGTGACTCCACCAACTGCCCGTCCAGCCAGATGTTCATCTTCACCGGCTTGGCCTGCGCGCCCCGCTCGCCCGGCAACCCGATGCGGAACTGGTATTCGCCGTCGAATTCAAACCGGTGCGTCACCTCGATCGTGCCCACGTTAATGCGCCGGATCGTCCCTCGTCCGCCCCCCTGCGGCGAGCCGCTCAGCAAACTCCGGATGCTGTAGGACGACTCCATCGGCTTCGGCAGCTTCTCCAGCCCCATCGCCCGCGTCGCGATGCGCTCGGCCGCGGTGAGATACTTCTCCATCAGCAGCGGCGAGATGGTCAGCACATCGGCGATGTTGTCGAAGCCTTCGCCGGAATCGTCGGTGGGAAAGGTGCGGTCGGCGCGGAACTCCACGCCCAGCAGATCGCGAATCGTGTTCGAGTATTCGCTGCGGTTCAGCCGCCGCGCGGTGACGCGGCCCGGATCAGCCTTACGCGAACGGTCGTCGCGTTCAAAGGCTTCCTCCACCTGTTTCAGGAATGTCTCGCGTTCGGTCTGAGCCGGCCGCGGCGCTCCGTTGGGAGGCATTTCGCCGCCGCGAACCTGGCGCACGATCTTTTCCCACGCCTCGCGCTCCTCCCGGATCGACTTGGGATCACGGAACGGAAGTATGTTCAAACCGCCGGAGGCCAGCTGGCCGTTATGGCACCCCGAGCAGCGCTTGGTGAGCATCGGCGCGACATGCTGCGTGAAAGGGTTGGCACCCGAAGGTGGGCTGGTTTGCGCCGATGCCGCCGCGATCAAGCCCGTGGCTGTCAAGAAAAGGAAACAACGGTTCATGAGCATGTCTTCACTCGAACAATGTTTTGAAGCGGAACCAGCCACGCTCCGAGCAATTAACTTCAATCCCCGCTTGAGGATATTATATTGCAAACGCATACCTCGGGCAACCGGAATCTCACCTGCTTGTCCACTCCTGCTTCGATGCTTTAGAGTGCTTCCATGCCCATTCTCGGTTGGCCTGAGCTGACGCTCCTCCTCGGAATTCTGATTCTCCTTCATGCGCCCGTATGGCCCGCGATGAGAGCGAAACCGCTGGGGCCGCTCCCTTACCGATGGGGATGCTACGTGGGCATTCAGTCCTTTCTCGCCTCCGCGGTGCTGCTGGTGGAAGCATATTCTTTTGCCGGCAACCATCCCCTGCTTGCGGCAGCTTCCGCACTCCAGGCCGTGCTGCTTGCCTCGGCCGGTATCGGCCTGCTGCTGCGGCGGCGTTGGGGCGTTGCCTGCCTCTTTGCCGGCTATCTAACGCGCGAGGCGGTTCCGGCGATGGCTGGATCCGGTAGCGCTTTCATCGGTCTGATTGCCACGCTGATCTTCCTGGGCATAAACCTGCTGTACTTCGGAAAACGTTGGACGTGGATGGGCCTCAAAGCCTCTTGAGACAGATGCAATTTCGTGCTTCCCATCAAGAGTTTCCTGTGATATATATTCCGCCTGGGGTAAACATCAGTTAAGCCTGGGAGGTCAGATGTCCAACCGAGTTGTTCTCGCTTTGTCCATCCTTTTGCTCTTTTCCGGAGCCGCCTGTGCGCAGGAGCTTCGCGGCAGTGTCCGCGGAACGGTCAGCGATTCTTCCGGCAGCGTCGTCGTCGCTGCGCAAGTCACGCTGCGCAACGTCAACACCGCCGTCCGGACCACCCGCGAAACCAGTTCCAGCGGCGACTACCTGTTCGATTTCGTCAGCCCGGGCAGCTACACGCTCACCGTCGAAATGCAGGGCTTCCGGACCTTCATCCAAGAGAACATCCTCGTGCAGACGCGTTCGGACCTCACCATCAATGCCCGGCTCGAACTCGGCCAGCTGACAGAAACCGTCCGCGTCATCGAGGCGCCCGTCACCGTCCAGTTCACCAAGACCACCATGGAGACCACGCTCGACTCCAAGATGTCCAACTCGCTGCCCATCATCCACCGCAATCCCTTCCTCTTGTTGCAGCTCGATCCGCAGGTCACATTCACCTCCACCTCGCAGGAGCAGAGCCCGTTCCATCACTGGGCGGGTTCCCGGCTTGACGTCGGCGGCGGCACCCAGCTCAAGAACGACATCCTCGTCGATGGTTCTCCCAACACCTGGGGACCCAAAACCAACTACGTCCCCACCATCGACTCCGTCTCGGAACTCAACGTCCAGCAGAACGCCACCGACGCCGAATACGGCCACTCCGCCGGCGGCATCGTCTCCGTCCAGATGAAATCCGGCTCCAACGATTGGCACGGCTCCACCTACTTTTTCGGCCGCAACCCCCTCCTCAACGCACGTCCGGACTCCACCACCCCCACTCCCTCTTTGATCCGCCACAACGTCTGGGGCGTTACCAGCGGCAATCCGATCCGCAAGAACAAGCTCTTCAACTTCTTCTCCTACGAAGGCCAGAACCTGCGCGAGCCCATCAACCTCATTAAGACGCTGCCCACCGCGCTGGAGCGCGAAGGCGACTTCTCCCGGACCATGTTCCTTGTCGCCGGTCAGTCCGGCATCAAGCCCATCTTCGATCCATGGACTACCCAGACACAGGGAAATACTGTCACTCGAATGCCCTTTGCCGGAAACGTCATCCCCAAGTCGCGCATGGATCCCACCTCCCTCATCTTCCTCCGCGATATCTGGGCCCCCAACGGACCAGGCGACAATATCACCGGCATCAACAACTACCGCCTCACCTTCGCCCGCGTCTACGACTACTACAACTACACCAACCGCACCGATTGGAACATCAATGACCGGCTCAAGGTCTTCGGCCGCGTCTCCCGTTTCCACACCAACGTCGCTTCCCCCAACCCGCCCGGCACTCCCGCCGCTTCCACCGGCGGCTCCGAGCGCAACTCGCTCACCATCGCCGGCGACGTCGTCTGGACCATGAATCCAACCACCGTTCTCGATTTCCGCGGCTCCTACAACAAGCCCGTGGACCGCTTCATGGATCCCATCGCCGAGGTGCCTTCCATGGCTCAGTTCTGGCCTTCCAATCCGACATGGTTCGACAGCTACGCCAAGGCCCTCCCGGTGCAGTATTACCCGGGCCTCCAATTAGGCGGCAACTTCGGCCGCGGCGGCTATTGGTATTCGGCGCCCGATTTCTGGAACATGCAGGGTAAGATGGCAAAGACCTCCGGCAAGCACTATCTCAAATTCGGCGGCGAGTTCCGCTCCTTCCGCGGCAACAACTCACTCCCTGCTCCACTACAGTTCTTCTTCCCCGCCGCCAATACCGCCAATACCTACATCAATCCCAACACCGGCCTCAGCGGCCACGATTGGGCCACCTTCCTGCTCGGAGCCATCGGAGACAATTCGCGCGCCCGCAATGTCCCCGCCTTGTTCGGACGCAACCATTTCTGGGCTCTCTACTTCCAGGACGACTTCAAGGTCAGCCAGAACCTCACTCTCAATCTCGGCCTCCGCTGGGAATACGATACTCCCCTTCGCGACCGCGACCAACGCCTCTCCCGTTATCTGGACTTCACCAACCCGATTCCCGAATTTCAGGGAGCCAATGCGCCCAGGCTGCCCGCCGCGGTCATGGCCATCCGCGGGACCGCGCCTGTCTACAATGGCGCCTGGATCCACACCGACGACTCCCATCCCGCCGCCCACAAGTCGCCCAAGAGCTTCCTGCCCCGCGTCGGCATTGCTTACCGCCTCAGTGACCGCTCCTCCCTCCGCTTTGGTTATTCTCGCTACGCCATTCCGCCCTCGGTCGACATCGAAGGCGGCATCAACCTGAACGACGTCATCCCCTATCCCGGCTACGGCCAGGACACCTTCATCCTGCCCACGCTTCAAGGCGTTCCCAGCGCGCGCTTCTCCGACCCGTTTCCCAACAACAGCAACCCGCTCACCCCGCCGGTCGAAAAGCGGCTCGGCCGGTACACTGAACTCGGCTCCCGCGTCCAATCCATCGTCTGGAACCAGGATCTCCGCACTGCCTACAACGAGCGCTTCAACTTCAGCTACCAGCGCCAGATCTGGTCGCAGATTGTCGTCGACGCCACCTACTTTATGAGCTTCGGCTTCAATGAGCGCTATCTGAAACAACTCAACAACATCGACCCCCGTTATGGGTTCCAGTTCCGCAATGCCGTGCAGGCACAGGTCGATAATCCCTTCTTCCAGATCCTCACCCCGGACAAGTTCCCCGGCGGCCTGCGCAACGTGGCGCGGATCCCCGTCAATGAACTACTGCGCCCCTACCCTCACTACAACGCCATTACTCAGTGGATGTCGGAAGGCGTCCACCGCCGCTATCACTCGATTCAGTTGAAGGCGCAGCGGCCTTTTGCCGGCGGCTACAACTTCCTCATCGGCTACAACTACAACCGCTACCGCCAGGATGAATTCTACGATAACGTCGATAACTTTCTCGACAACCTTACTCTTCAGGATGCTCCCAATGCGCGCCATAAATTCAACATCGGCGGCATCTATGAGCTCCCCTTCGGCAAAGGCCGCAAGTACGCCTCCAACGCGCACTCCGTCGTCCGCCACGTCTTCGGCGGATGGGCCGTCAGCGGCATCCTGCAGATCATCAGTGGCGAGCCCCTCCGCCTCCCCGCCGCCATCGTCTCCGGCAATCCCGGCATCGAAAACCCGATCCTGGGACGCTGGTTCGACACCACCAAGGTCACCCGCCAGCCCGATTTCACCCGCCGCGGCAACCCGCTGCAGTGGCCCGGTTTCAATGGCCCGGGCATTTTCAGTCTCGACATGACGCTAGGCAAGGATTTCCGCATCAGTGAGCGCATCGGCTTCGAGTTCAAGATGGAATCCTACAACCTGCCGAACCACTTCAACGCCGCCAATCCTCAGCTCAACCCGGACAGCTCCCTGTTTGGCCGCGTCACCGCGCAGCGCAATACCTACTTCGGACGCCAGTTGCAATACACCGCGCGTATACGATGGTAGGGATGAAATCTGCTTCCCTTACCTGTGCGTTTCTTTTCTCGTCCGCTATTGCCATCCCTGCCGACTGGCCCCAATGGCGTGGCCCCGGCCGCGATGCCATTTCCTCTGAGACCGGCCTGCTGAAGCAGTGGCCCAAGGACGGCCCAAAGCTCCTCTGGCGCATCGAGGGCATTGGAGACGGCTACGCTACTCCCGCGGTCGCCGGCTCTCGCCTGTTGCTCCTCTCCAGCCGCGGTGTAGAAGACGAATCCGTGCAAGCCTTCTCCGTCAACGATGGGAAGCTGCTGTGGTCCACCCGGCTCGGCAAGGTCGGCGCGCCCGATCAGCAGCCATCCTATCCGATGGCGCGCTCGACTCCCACCATCGATGGTGACCGCCTCTATGCCCTCAGCTCCGGCGGCGATCTCGCCGTCCTCGAAACTTCCACTGGCAAGATCATCTGGAAGAAAAACCTCCAAACCGACTTCCAGGGCAAGCAAGGCAAATGGGCCTACTCGGAATCGCCTCTCATCGATGGCGACCTCCTCATCGCAACCCCCGGTGGCGCCGAGGCCACCCTCGTCGCCCTCAAAAAATCCACCGGCGAACTCATCTGGAAATCAGCCGTGCCCGGCGCCGACCCGGCAGCCTACGCCTCCGCCATCGTCGCCCAAGCCGCCGGCCGCAAGCAGTACGTGCAGTTCCTCGACAAAGGCGTCGTTGGCGTCGACGCAAAAACCGGCCAGTTCCTCTGGCGCTATGAGAAAACCAGTACCGGCCCCGCCAACATCGCCACACCCATCGCTCACAATGGCTACGTCTACTCCACCAACGCCCGGCGCTTCGGAGCAGGCCTTGTACAACTCCATGCCACCGCGCAGGGCCTCTCCGCCGAAGAGGTCTACTTTGAGCGCGACGCTCCCAACACGCTCGGCGGCCAAGTGCTGGTCAACGGCGTTCTCTACGGCACCAACCAGAAAGGTCTCGCCGCCGCCGGCTTCGCCACCGGCAAGCTGAAATGGCAGTCGGAAACCGACGGCCCCGGCTCCGTGCTCTACGCTGAAGGCCGCATCTATCTCCACACCGAGGCCGGCGACATGATCCTCGCCGAAGCCACACCGGAGGCATACCGGGAACTCGGCCGCTTCACGCCGCCGGGCCAGCCCAAGCACCTGCGCAATCGCGAAATGGCCTGGTCCTATCCGGTGGTCGCCAACGGCCGCCTCTACATTCGCGACCAGGGCGTCCTTTGGTGCTACGACGTCAAGGATTCAAATCCCCGTTAGCAAGGAGTCACCTCCATGAACCGCGCTTTGATCCTGCTGATGCTGGCCGCGCTTACCATGCCCGCTCAGGAAAACCCGCTTAGCTCCGAAGCCCAGCAGTCTTGGGCTCGAACCAAGAACAACATTCTCGGCGCCGCAAACAAAATGCCCGAGGATAAATACGACTACAAGCCAGCGCCGGAAAGCCAAAGCTTCCGCGATCTGGTGGCGCACACCGCCGATTCCGCCATGGGCGCCTGCTCCGGCTTCTCCGGCGAACGCAAATCAGCCGGCGCCGCACAGATGACCGCCAAGGCCGACCTCATCACCGCGCTCACCGCCGCCATGACCGAGTGCGACAACGCCTACGCCTCCCTGACAGACGCCAAAGCCACGGAGATGATCGCCGGCCGCGGCGGCCAGCGCTCGCGTCTCGGCACGCTCTACGGCAACACCATCCACATCGAGCATGAGTACGCCCAGATGGCCGTGCACCTGCGCGCCAATGGCGTCGTTCCTCCGTCGAGCGAAGGCCGCATGGGCGGTGGTGGCGGCAAAAAAGGCGGCAAGAAGCAGCAGTAGCGCCCGTCAGCCGGCGCGGATCTTCTCTCCATCTGCGAGCGGTGGCTCGGCAGGCAGCGCCACCGCTTCACCCTCTTGAAGCCCGTTTTTCACTTCCACGTGCGTCAGGCTCGACGTGCCCAGCTCCACCTCGCGCCATCTCACTTGATCCCCACTGCGCACGAACACCCCCGTCTTGCCTCCCTCCCTCCGCAGCGCCTCTTTCGGAATGCTCAGCGCATTCTCCACCACCTCCGCCACGATCTCCACATTCACGTTCGCCCCGGCCGGCAAGCGCCCGTCCCTGTTTTCGATCCCGCAGCGCACCTCCCCCACTTGCCGCGTTCCTATCGCTACGATCTGCGCCGGCATCATTTCTACTTCCCCCTTCCAGCTTTCCCCCGGCGCCGCATCCCAGCTGATCGCGACCGCCATGCCCACCGATACGCGGCCCAGCTCCGGCTCGTCCACATAGACTGTCACCTTCAATCGATTCAGCTGTCCCACTTCCCCCACCAGGTCTCCTGGCCGCAGGAATGCGCCGTTTCGGATCGCCAGATTGTAGATGACGCCGTCCTGCGGCGAGCGGATCACCGCCTTCTCCAGCCGCAGCTCCGCCAGCGTGATGCCCGCTTCAGCCTCCTTCAGCCGCGCCTCGGCAGCTTCGCGCCCGCCGGTTGGCAGCAGGGAACCACGCTTCTTCTCCAGCCCCGCGATCTGCGCCTCCAGCTGCTTCACACGGTCTTGCTGCGCCGTCAGTTCCTGCTTTGTCGCCGCGTTCTTTTCCACCAGCCGCGCCGTCACTCCGGCCTCGCGCCGCGCGATTTCCAGATCCAGCCGCGCCTGCCGCAGTCCGTTGTCGATCTCCGCCAGCGCCTCTGCCGCTCCGCCTCGCTCATACACTTCCAAATCGGCCCGCGCCTGCGCTTTGCGTGCCTCCGCGGAAGCCAACTCCCCGCGCACCGCGGAAACATCCACCTCCGCAACCACCTCACCCCGCCTCACTCGGCTGCCCTCCTTCACCCGCAATCTCACCACGCGCCCCTCCGCCTCGCTCCGCACGGCGGTGAACTCGGCCGGCAACACCTTGCCGTTCGTCGTCAGCCGGCTCACCAGCCGTTGCCGCTCCACGCGCATGAACCGGACCTCGCGCCCCACATCCCTGCGACCGTACATAAACATCGCGGCTGCAACAACCACCACAACCAGCAGAAACGTGGCCAGCTTCCTCACGGCACCAGCACCGCCTTCCCGCTCTGCCACCGCTTCACCGTCTCCAGCGCCTCGGTCGCTTGCTCCAGCGGAAACCGGTGCGTCACCTGGCTCGCAAACAGCCGCGCCCACTCGCCCAACTCCAGCATCCGCAACGCCGCATCCACGTGCCGCGGCTCGAAACCCCAGCTTCCATGCACGGCCAGTTGCTTGCGCGTGATCGTGTGCGGGTTGAACTCGATATTGCCCGCATTGGCGTACTGGCCCAAAACCAGGAACTTCCCGCCGTCCCGGCACATCTCGATCCCTTCATTTACGGCTTCCGGATGGCCGACACACTCCACCACCACATCGGCTCCGTAGCCGCCGCATAACTCCAGCGTCAGTTTCTGCCGCTCCGCGCGATCCTTCACCTCGGCGATATCCACCGTCACATCTGCCCCAAACGCGCGCGCCATCTCCAACCGATGCGCCGGCCCGCCGATCGCCACAATCTTGCCCGCGCCCGACTGCCGCGCCACCGCCAGCGCCGCCAGCCCCACCGGCCCCGTCCCCTGAATCACTACCACATCCCCCCACCCAACCGGACACCTTTCCAGCCCGTGGATCGCTGTCGTCAGCGCGCATCCGGCGCCCACCACCGACACCGTCTCCAGACTGTCCGGCAGCCGGAAAATCGACGACCCGGCCCGAAGCATGATCTTCTCCGCATACCCCCCGCGCAGATGCGGCGCATCCTCGCAACAATAGGAGATCCCGTACGCCTTCCTCTGCAAACACCTGGTCGGTTGTCTCTTCTGCCGGCAGTAGTAGCACTCCCCGCACACCACCGAACTCGCCCACGTCACGCGATCCCCGGCCTGAATCGGCACTCCACGCCAGTCACGGCTCAGCCCCTCACCCACCTCCTCCAGCCGCCCCACCGACTCATGGCCCAGGATCACCGGCAGCGGAATCGGCAGTTCGCCCTTCCACAAATGGACATCGGTGCCGCAGATGCCCGCCATCTCCACACGCGCCACCGCTTCGCCCGGCCCGGGCCGCGGCGGGGCAGGGAAGTCGCGCATCTCCAGCGGCTGGTTGTAGCCGGCCAGCACCGCCGCCCTCACCGCGCTCATGCGCCGCTCCTCGCGCACCAGGCAAACAGCAACCGCCACTCCTTCAACTGCAGCTCCATCGCATCCTTTTCCATCGCCGAACCCGGCTTGCGCCACGCCTCCTCGCATTGATCGATAAACGCGAACGGATCCCACCGCGCCACGCCCGCCGCCTCCGCCAGTTCCTCAAACACCGGGTGCCGCCCCACTCTCCGGAACCAATAGGCCGCGTTTCCCGCATCCGGCTCCCTCCGGTGCATGATCCCGTGCCAGAAGCGCCCCTCCACGCTGTGGATGTTCTGCGAAATCTCGTGCGATTCATCCAGACGTGAAAAATACAGCCACAGCCCGCTCAGCGCTGCTTCCGGATGCCGCGCTCCGGGAAACAGCTCCGGCGCCTGGGCCTTCTTCAACAGGCGGCCCACCGCATCATCCAGCGCCAGCGAACCGGCCAACGGCATGACGCGCTTGCCGTCTCCTGCCAGCCTCAGAATCTCCTGAACCGCATCCGAATAGATCATCGCCGAAAGAACCTCATTCTCCCATACCCGCCCCGGCAACTGAGCGGATTCCCTTGCACTAAACATTTTTATTATGTTATGTTTGATCCTTCTCCATGCCTTTGTACCGTATTCACCGCCTGAAGCCAAACCCCAGGCAATCTTTCCGCTGGGCTCCCCACACTGCCGGCGCCGCCTCGGTCAAGCCCAGGGACTACGAACCGGCCGGCGAGGTTGACGCTTCCTCGCCCTACGCCGCCTGGGCCGCCCTCAGCCAGTCCGAGCAGCCCCTCGAGGTCGGTGACCTGTTGGAGCAACCCGGCGGCGTTCTTTGCATCTATAAATATGTAGGCTTTGAAAAAGCCAACTGGGTGATCCCGGAAATCAAATCCGGAATGGAGAACGATCCCGCCGCCGCGGGCCCGCCGGTGCCGGACGCCTGCGCCGAAGCCTGACAATGTGTATTATGAGGTAAGAAATGGAACCCCATCAGAATGGGGCCGCCAGGGTCAACAGTTTTGCGTTGGTAGCGTATATACCGGATCCCCTCGGCTCCTTCCTGGACCGGCTTCGTCAGAAGCTGGAACCCAACTCACTCAGCCCCAAGGCTCACGTCACCATCCTCCCACCCCGCCAGCTCCCTGACCCCGGCATGAAGCAGCAAGCCTGGAATTGGCTGTGCGGCTCACTGAACGGCGAGCCGGCCTTTAACATTTCCGCCGGCGGCATCGAAATCTTCCCCGGAACCCACGTCATCTACCTCTCCGTCGCCGACGGCTTCCATCGGCTTCGCGAGCTGCACCACCAGCTCAACGCCGATTCCCTTCAATTTGAAGAGCGCTTCCCCTACCACCCCCACATCACCCTCGCACAGAACCTCACCCAACAACAGGCTCGTGAACTCGCCGAGGAAGCCTCGCGCCTCTGGGCCGGCTTTCATGGCCCCCGCTCGTTTTCCGCCGAACGGCTCACCTTCGTCCAGGAGACATCGGATAAGCGCTGGATCGACTTGCACCAGCTCCCCCTGGCTCACGCCGGCGTCCTGCGCTCCTGACCTCCACCTCCTCGTCCACTCCCTCCGGTCTTGGCCCGTATAGCGGTAACGTCTGCCCCGCCTCATAGGCGCCGATATCCGGCCCTTCACCTGAGTATCCATCGTTGATATTCGGCAACCTCAAACCCGCATCCACCACTTTCGATCCGGCCCGCGGCCGCAAATCGGGCGGCTCACGTTCCGGTATGGCCGGCAGCGGAAACGCTACGCCTTCGAACACGTCCATCTCCACGCGAACCCCGTGCGGCTCCGCCTGAAAGAAATCCAGCCGCCCGATCCGCCCGCGGAACGGCGTCTCATACGTCCCCACCGCATCGTAATCGAAGCTGCAATGTGGCCCTGGATTCGCCATGTTCGCCGCCATGCCCGCCCCCGGACTGTAATTGCCGTACCGCGCCTCACCCGGCGGCCCGCCGATGGATAGATTGTTCCGGAAGTAGGCATGGTCGAACGGCTGGCTTGAAAAACACGCCATCCCGTCGCCCACCTTCACCGTCGTGTTGTGCAGCACCACGTCTCCCTGACTGTAGCGGTGCAGCTTGAACGGAACATGCGTCAGGTTGTACATCACGTTCCTGATGAAGTACGTTGGCCCTCCCAGCCCAGGTTGCGAACTGAGGCCCACAAAACAATTCGTCAGCCGGTTCCCCACGATCCGGCAGTTGTTAAAACAAAAATCCGCCTCGATTCCGTCATCCACTCCCTTATCAATATCGTTGCCGTACACATCGATCCCAATCTGCTCATGCGCGCCCCGATCCTCCATGAACGAGATGCAGTCGCGGAAACCGCTCACACGGTTATGCGCTATCACATTCCCCGGCCCGGTCAGCTGAATCCCTTCCCCCAGGTTCTCCCCATCGGCCCCCATCGCCTGGCTGATCCACGCATTTCGCCCCTCGATCACGTTATCGGCGATGTAGGCGTTCTTCGCCCCCGGCGGATTCGAGGCTCTCACCCCGTAGGTCGCGGTGATACGGCACCGCCGCACCACGATATCTTCGGTATCGTTCAGGCTGATCCCGGTTCCATCCGTGCGCACCGTCACGCCTTCGACATAAACATGCTTCCTCCCATTCAACGAAATCGACTCGAACACCGCCCCCCCATCCTCGGACCGGTAAACGATCGGCCGCCCCGGCTCCCCATCCTCCAACGCCACGAACCGCCCATACTCGCCCGCCTCCAGCAGCACGATCTCTCCCGGCGCCGCTCTGCCCAATTCTCCCGGACGCGCCCGCCTCAGAACGCTGTCCGGCGCCGCCCTCGGCACCGGTCTCGTTCGCGCCCGCACCGTCCGCTCCTCTGCTCCCCCATCCGGATCCTCAAGCTGCAGGTGAATCTCATATTCAGTCCCAGGCCGCAAGTCGAAAATCGACCCGCTATGCTTGTTCTCCCACGAAAAAGGAACCGTCGTTGTCCGCCCTTCTCCCGCCGGCACCCTGCGCAGCGGCATCGCCTCCCGCCACTCCTCTTCTCCCACCGCGCGGTACCGCACCCGAACCACTCCGTTCAGATTCTCGTCCCCGGCGATTTTCCACTCCACCGCCAGGTTCACCAGAGTCGGATACGGTGCGCTAACTTCCCCCGCTATCGTCGCATTCTGTGCCGCAACAGACCCTGCTGTCAGCGCCAACGCCGCCACCCATCGCATCATTTCCGCCGCACCTCGCTCATCAACTCTAGCAAGTTCCCATCCGGGTCGCGGAACCCTGCCATCCACAAATCGTGTTCCGGCATCTTCGCAATCAGCCGCGGCTGGGTAACCGTCTTTACGCCGTTAGCCACCAGCGTCTGGTAGCTCTTCTCGATATCCTCAACCACCAGGTAAACAATGGAGCTGTACCTCGCCCCGTCCGCCCTCTGGGGCACCAACGTTAACGGCGACAAGTAGTCCGCCGCCTTCCCTTCTGCGCGTGATACGCTGTTCCTCACGTCTTTGCTCCGCTTCAGGAGAAAGGAACAGCGTTTGCGCTTTCTGGTTGCTCTTCTCTTCACCGAAACCCGGCTCGATGCCCGCGGCCCCACAGGATGGCGTTCACCCGGCCCAGTTCTTTCGCTCCCGGGTTGATCACCATGCCTCGATGCTAACACCAAGTTGCCCGACAACTTGACGGGGAATACCACCCCGAACTCGACAATGTGTCGTGTTCCTGCCTCCGAGGCCCACTGCTATGTGTCTGTAAAAACACGACTTACATTGGCAACGCAACTTGGCACGAGCCGTGCTTTTGTTCTAGGCGACGGAGACAATCCACATGACGACCACCCGGCGATTCTTTACCCTCTTCCTGTGCGGGATCAGCCTGCTCTCGGCCCAACAGAAGCTTTCCCCAGAACTGGAGAAAGCCACCGGATCTCAAACCACCCGGGTCCTTGTCTGCCGGACCCCGAACAACAACGGGCTATCCGTAGCGGCCCGGCTGATGCCCAAGACTCGCCAGGTATTCCCCAAGACCGGAATCACGGTCGCTGATCTTACGCCTGCCGAAATCAAAAGCCTTGCTCTGGACGCTGGTGTCGACTACATCGCCCCGGACCGCGCGGTAACCGCATCGCTCGATTACGCGGCCCAAGCCACCTTTGCCGACCTCGCTGCCAACAGCAATTGGACCGGCGCCGGGGTAGGGGTCGCCATCCTCGACAGCGGAGCCGAAATCGGCCATCACGACCTAACCAATCGCATCCTTACCACCACGAACCTGGTTCCGGGCCAATTCGGCGTCGTCGACGGTTACGGCCATGGTACCCATGTCGCCGGCATTCTGGCAGGCACTGGGAAGATGTCGACAGGCGTACAGTACAAGGCCACCTTCCGCGGCATCGCACCGCAGGCTGAACTTCACATCTTCCGCGTACTGGATGCAACCGGGGCAGGCAGGGACAGCTACGTCATCGATGCCATCGAGCGTATCCTCCTCTATAACGAATTGGAGAAACTCAAGTCCAAGCCCAGGCCCATCCGGATCATCAACCTTTCCCTGGGACGTCCCGTCTTTGAAAGCTTTACTTCCGATCCCTTGGCGCAAGCCGCCGAGAAAGCCTGGCGAGCCGGCATCGTCGTTGTCGCCGCGGCCGGAAACTATGGCCGGCTGAACAACCTCGGCAATAACGGCTACGCTACCATCACCTCGCCCGGCAACCATCCTTTCGTGATCACCGTCGGCGCTATGAACACGTTGAAAACGGCCACCCGGGCAGACGACGTCATGGCTACCTACAGCTCCAAGGGTCCCAGTTATGGCGACCACGTCATCAAACCCGACATCGTCGCCCCGGGTAACCTGATCGCAGCCGCGATCGCTAAGAATAGCTTTCTCTACTCCAACTATCCCGCCAACCGCGTTCTGGACTCCGACTACAAGGTCAACGGCGCAGCCAAGGCCAGTGGGGACTACTTCCGTCTCAGCGGCACAAGCATGGCCACTCCCGTCGTCAGCGCAGCCGCCGCTCTCCTCCTTCAAAAGAGCCCGGCTCTCACACCCGATCAGGTCAAGGCTACCCTGATGCTCACCGCCGGAAAGAGCTTCCCCACCTCCTCTGCCATCACCGACTCCTCCACCGGCCAGACTTTCCACATTCAGTACGACATCTTCACCGTCGGCGCCGGCTACCTTCACATCGCCGATGCCCTCGCCTTTGGAGGTCAGCTCCCCTCGGGCCGCGCCGCTTCCCCCTTCGCTCAGCTCAATCCCCAAACCGGCGCCGTCACCCTCATCACTTCGAATTCCGCGATCTGGGGCGAATCCGCTCTTTGGGGCTCTTCCGCTCTTTGGGGCTCTTCCGCCGTCTGGGGAACCTCCGTCCTCAACGGCGCCTCCGCCCTTTGGGGGAGCTCGGCCGTCTGGGGCACTTCCGGCACCCAGGGCTTCAGCGCTCTTTGGGGCAGCTCGGCTCTTTGGGGCAGTTCCGCCCTCTGGGGGAATTCCGCCCTATGGGGTAGTAGCATCAACGGCGACAAGTAATCCCTACGCCTTTGGAGGAGGTCAGCTGTCTTCAGTTGACCTCCCGCTGCAGCGGAAACACGCCGGCCTGGCCCTGGCGGTCTGTCCTCAATCCCTCCACCCAAGCCCACCTGCTCTTCGTTAACCCCATCGTTGTCAACAACGGTCAACTCAGGTCTAGTTGGGCTTTCTGGGCATAGTATTTTGCGCTGGCGGCCAAGTCCATAAGGCCCTTCGCGTCTTTGGCCGAGATCGGCGAGAGTGGGCGGCGATATCGGTCCCTCGCCGGAACCGATATTCTTTTCTCGTCCGGGCGGGTGCTTTGCCGACCAACTGGACACTATGCTGTCCACGTCCTCACAGCTCCTCGAAAGAGGGTCAATTCAACGCGAGTGTGGTAAACCTCGCCCATGCCGCCAGCGCCGCTGCGCGACCGCCTGGTCCTGTTTGAGAAGATCTGCGGTGCGGTCGAGTACGCGCACCGCAACCTTGTGCTTCATCGCGACATCAAGTCCGCGAACATTCTGGTGAATCCCGAGGGCGAACCCAAACTGCTCGACTTCGGCATCGCGCGCGGCCACTCGAGCAAATCGAAGGAAACGCGACACAAACCGGACTGCGCGCGTTCACACCGGACTATGCCAGCCCGGAGCAGATCGAGGGTAAGCCAACGGGCACCGCCACCGATGTTTACTCCCTTGGCGTCGTGCTGCACGAGTGGACGACCGGACGCAAAGCATTCTCGCTCTCCGGAAAGTCGCTGAGCGGGGTGGTGGACGCAGTGTGCCGGCATGGCATGCCGGCGGCGGGCACGGCTTCCATCGAACTCGACGCGATCATCGCCAAAGCCGTACGGATCGATCCGGTCGAACGCTAACCGTTCGGTGGCGGATCTGGCCGCCGACATCCGCCGGTGTCTGGAAGGCAGGCCGGTCGGTGCGCGGCCGGCGACGCGCCGGTATCGCTTCCGGAGACTGGTGTCGCGCAACCGGCTCGCTTCGGCGATGGCGGCGGCCCTCTTTGTGGCGATCGCCATCGGGGCGGCCAGCTATGTCCGTCAGTCGCGGGCGCAAGCGCGGAGGTTCGAGGACGCCCGGAAGCTGATCCGGACGGTAATTTTCGACGTTCAGCCGAAAATGGAAGCGATCCCGGCGACACTGCCGCTTCGCAAGACGTTGATCGAGGAGACGATGACGTATCTCCAGAGCGTTTCCCGCGACACCGGCGGCGATGTGACGCTGATCCGGGAACTGGCCGGAGCATACCGTCAGTTGTCGCGGATCCTGAGTGACGCCAACTACGCCAACCTCGGAGATCGCAAGGGACGGGACGCCGCGATGCGCCGGGCCGAAGCGCTTCTTGCCGAAGCCCTCGCACAGAGTCCGTCCGATGCCGGTCTGCTCCGGGAGGCCGCCGAATTTCACGGAGAGATCGTCGGATTGCACGTCCAGGATAACTTCGGGGCCGAGGCGCGCCGCCATGCTGCTGTGTCCCTTGACTGCGGCAGGCGTGCCGCGGCGTTGGCGCCGGCCGATTTGCAGATCCGCGAGGCGTTGGCAAGATCCTACTTCTGGAACGGTGTGGCGAATCGCCGGTCGGATTGGAAGCTGGCGATTGATCAGTTGCAAAAGGCCTACACGATCAGCGCCGAACTTGGGTCCGGCGGCGATGCGAAGTTCACTCGCTACCCTCAGACCCAGCCGGGAGAGCAAATTCCCTTCCGGCAGCAACCCGCCTAGAAAGCGCGCCAAATGCGTGTACGCCGGATAGCCACCCATGGGGTTATCCGGCACCTCCCCCTCGACGTGCTGCGTCATCGCCGTGCCGTCGGTCAGCAGACTCCGGCGCGTCTCGGCGAAAAACCGGTTCACTCCATCGCATACAGCCTCGTGGTCCGTCAGGTCAGGGTAATCCGTCCACACCAGAGGCTCATGCAGAGCCACCGTGTTGGCCACCTTGTTCAGCAGATGGCACGTGAGTGTGGTACCGGATCGGGGAATCCCCGTCGGAATGATGTCCGCGCTCATAATGCTCCTCCCTCGGGCAGCTTCCGCCACGCCAGCGCATCCGCATGGTCTACCCGGACTCGCGGGTGGAACCTCGGCTGCACGTACCGCAGGATTGCCTGATCCGATCCCACGCCCGCCGGAAAATCCGGTAGACGGCTCCGCAGCGATCCATCGCGGATGTAGCGCACCCTCTCCCCCTGGGTCATCTCCGTCTCCCGGATATACCGCATCGCCTCGCCAAACACCTCGGGCAGAATCCCGGGCTGGCAAACGAACACTCCGGTATTCAGAAACCGCGGTGCCAGACCCTCCCGCAGAGTCAACTCCTCCAGCCAACTCCGTACCTCCGGCATGCAGTCATACATGAACGACTCGCGCTCGGAGGAAAACAGCAGATCGCAGCCATGATCCTCCATCAGCCTGATCGCTTTTCCCGGATCATCCCGCACGAACACATCGTTGGCGTCCAGGTACAGCAGACTTTGACTTGCACTGCCCGCTGCGCACGTAATCCACCAGGCTCCGCTCCGTAAGCGTCTCGCGCCGGTAGTTGTGTACCAGAACAATCGTCAGATCCTCCGGGCATCGCAGCCTGCCGCGGACGTCCCGCAGATCCCCGCAATCATCATGGCGGCCGGCAGCGCCAGAAACTGCGGACTGTGGACGAACAACTGCGAGCCCCGCCGCACATCGTTCAACGCCGCCGGAATACCCAGAAAATGGCGGATGCGCGGCCGTAGCCTGCTGAACATGGAGACCTGAGACATCACTGCCGCCTGAGACTGCCGTCCACCCGGCCCGCCATCGCCCGCACCGTCGGAACTTCCAGCAGATCCAGCTCCGATGCGTCAATCTCGAACGTCTCGCTGATCCGCATCACCAACTGCGCCGCCAGCAGCGAATCGCCGCCCAGTTGCGAGTAGTCGTCATCCAGCCCCACATCACCCCCCTGCAAAAGTTCACTCCAGATGGCTGCTATCTGCTTCTCCGTTTCGCTCTCGGGAGCCACCCACGCCGCCGTCGCTAGACCCAGCCGCTCCGCCATCCCGATCCGCTGAATCTTGCCCGTCGAGCCCTTCGGCAACTCCTCGCGAAATACGATCCGCCGCGGAATCTTGAACTCCGCCAGCCGCGCCGCCAGGAACTCCCTGATTTCCTCGGCGCTCACGCCGCACGCCGGACGCAGCACCACTTCAGCCGCAACCTCCTGGCCCAGCGTCGGATGCGCCACCGCGAACGTCACCGCCTGCGCCACCGCCGGATGCTCAAGAATCGCTTCATCAATCTCCCTCGGCGACAGCTTCTCACCCCCCCGATTGATCATCTCCTTGGACCGCCCGGTCAGAAACAGGTAGCCGTCCTCGTCCATCCGCCCAAGGTCGCCCGTGCGAAACCAGCCGTCATCGAACGCCTCCGCGTTGGCTGCCGGATTCGCCACATACCCCGGCGTCACGTTCGCGCCCCGGATCGCCACCTCGCCACCTTCCAGAATCCGGATCTCCGGCCCGGCGGGCAGCCCCACCGAACCCGGCTTCCGTACACCCGGGGGAAGCGGATTGCACGCCATCTGGTGCGCCGCCTCCGTCATCCCGTAGGCCTCCACCACCGGCGTCGAAAACGTCTCTTCCAGCTGAGCCATCACCACCGGAGGCAGCGCCGAGGACGACGACCGCACGAACCGCAGCGGCCTGCGCCGAATCACCTCGCGGTACGCCGGAGCCTGCGTCAGCACCGCCTGGTGAATCGTCGGAACCGCCGTGTACCAGTTCGGCTCCAACTCGTCAATCCACCCGAAGAACTTCCCGGCGTCGAATCCCGGCGTGCAGATCACGCTCCCTCCGGCGGACACGGAGCTCAGCATCGCCGCCACCAGCCCATGGATATGGAACAGCGGCATGACGTTGAGACACCGGTCTTCAGGCGTCAGCCGCAGTGTCGCCCGGATGTTGGCCGCCGAAGCCGCCAGATTCGCGCCCGTCAGGGCCACCAGCTTTGGTCGCGAAGTCGTGCCTGAGGTGTGCAGCAGCAGCGCATCTTCCTCCGGTCCGGAAAATCCGCCCCCAGCCACCGGATCGCCCGCTGACCCGCTCAGCCGAAACCGTCCCGCTTCCGCTTCCGGCCGCAGTTGAACCACCGGGATTCCGCGTGCCCGTGCCACCTCACGCGCCGGAGTCGCCATCCCCTCGCCAACCAGCAGCGCTTTCGCTTGCAGATCGTCGAGGAAGAACTCAAACTCCTGCTGCCGGTAGGCCGGATTCAGCGGAGCCGCCACCGCGCCCGCCGCCACCGCCAGAAACGCCGTCGCGGCATCCGGTCCATTCGGCAGCACAATCGCTACCCGGTCCCCCCGTCCGATCCCGGCTGCGTTCAGCGCCTCTACCGTCCCTTCCACGTGAGCCGCCAGTCCCGCGTGACTCAGCGCCTGCCGTCCCGGGGCCAGAAGTGCGGGCGTGTCTTCACGCCCCAATAACGAATGCATCATGCGTTGAAACTCCGTACACCATCAAGAATCTGGTCCAGATCGGAATCCGACAGCGCTTGGTGCAGCGGTAGCAGCAGCGTCTCATCCGCCACCCGCTCCGTGTCGGAAAGCGCTTGGCCGGAATGGCCGTAGTACACCACCCGGTGCAGCGGATGATAGCGGAACGTGGTGTAGATGCCCCGCTCCTTCAGGTGCGCCGCCAGCCGGTCGCGTCGCCCCTCGCCCGCTACCTGAATCCAGTAGAAGTAGTAGCTGGAACGGCAGTCCGCCGGGACCTCCGGACGCGGCACCAGCCAGTCGATCGCCGCCAACTCCCGCCGGTAGAACTCGTCCACCTGCCGCCGGCGTTCCAGAAATCCGGGCAGCTTCGCAAGCTGCTCTAGCCCGATCGCGGAACTAATGTCATTGGTAATCCCCCGCCTCCCGTCGCACGCCACTTCGAACTCCCACCACCGCGTCGCCGACGTATTTGAAAACCCGCTTTGGCTGCCGAGGCCCAGGTACAGCTCCCGCTCTGCCCGGGAGGCCAGTTCTTCATCCCGTGCGTAGACCATGCCGCCGTCGCCCGTCACCAGAATCTTCGCCGGGTCGAAGGACCACACGCCGATGTCTCCCATCGTGCCGCACGCCCTTCCCCGGTATACCGACGCCACACTGCACGCGCTGTCTTCGATCAGGGCGATTCCGCGCGGCCGCAGCAGTTCAAGAATCGGGTCCATGTCCGCGGGCAGGCCGCCGTAGTGAAGCAGCAGCACCGCCTTCGTCTTTGGGGTCAGACACGCCGCAATCGTCTCCGCCGTCGCATTCAGCGTGCGCGGATCCACGTCGCAGAACACCGGACGCGCACCCCGCGAGACCGCTGCGTTGGCTGACGCCACAAAGCTGATCGATGGCATCACCACCTCGTCGCCCAGCCCGGCGCCCACCAGCTTCACCGACAGAAACAGCCCTTCGCTGCAGGAATTCGCACTCCGCAACTGCTCCCGCCGTACGCCAAGATGCCCGGCGAAGGCGGCTTCAAACCTGCCGGTCAGCTTACCTTTTCCCAGCCAGTTCGACGCGAAAACACGTCCCACCGCCGCCAGTTCTTCCGCCCCCAGAGAGGGCTGAAACACATTGATCACAGTCCGTCCACTCCATGCTTTACCGCCACGGCCGGCGTCCCCGCTACCATCACGTGCGCCGGAACGTCCCGATGCACCACCGCGCCCGCCGCCACTACCGCGCCCTCGCCCACGCTCAGACTCCCCATCACAATTGCGCCCATGCCGAGGTGGCTGCCCGCTCCTATCCGGCTCATTCCACTCATGCAGACGCCAGGCCCAACCGTCACACACTCCTCCATCACGATGTCATGCCCGATCAGCGCTCCCCGGTTGATCAGCGTGTGCCTGCCGATCCGCGTGTTCGTCGCAATCTGCACTCCGGACGAGATGATGCTGCCGTCGCCCACGACACTGCGCCGCGAAACCCTTGCCGTCGGATGAATCACGGAAGTGAACCGGAATCCCATCGCCTCCGCCTGCCGGATGAACGCGATCCGGCGGGTGCTGCCGAAGGCGCACACGCACCAGTGCGTCGCCGCCATCTCAGCGATGTCGTCCACCCAGTAGACCGGTAACCCGTCGATCATCGCCTCGCCGCACAGCGCGCGGTCGGTGTTCTCCACAAAGCCGGTCAGTTCAAGGCCGGCAATATCGCTCACCAGGTCCGCCACTTCCCGGGCGAAGCTCCGCGCGCCTAAAATCAGTAGCGGTCTGCGCTCATCGGAGTCCGTGGCGTTGTTCATGTTCCTCCATCAGTCCAACCATCCGTTCGGTGGAGCGCATCAGCGTCGCTTCCTCCCTCACGAAACCATATGCCTTTTCCGTAATGGCATGCCGCTCGGTGTCGTGGTCCAGAAAGTGGCGGATGCACCCCGCCATTTCGCCGGTGGGCGCCATCAGAAAATGCTCTCCGGGAACAAAGGGTTCCGGCCGGTAAATCGGTTCGGAAACCACTAGCGCCTTGTTCGCCATCCCCAGACTCAGCCGGTATCCCGAGAACTCCGCCGGTGTCCTGGCCAGATTCACCAGAATCTTCGCCCGATTCAGCAGCCGCGTGCGGTTCTCGCCCCAGTACGCCGGGTCGGTCCAGCTTCCCGCCTCGGTGACTTTGATATTCTGCTGCCGCAACGACCGCAACAGACGATTCCGCCGGGGTACGTTCAAAATTCCCAGAAACAGCACTTCCATATCGCGTGCAAGGCCGAGATCCCGCCCCATTGACGGATCGCACCCAAGTGGCGCAAAATGCCCGGGGATGCCGCGTTCTGCCAGAAACTCCTGCCGGCCGCGCGAAGAAAGCACCAACACATCCGGAATCCCGGCTCGATGCAGCTTTCGAATCGTCAGGTAGTTGGTGTAAACGTCGGTGGCCCGCGCATCCCGGAGAACGATCTTGGCGATCTCCCGCAGGTTCAGCCACGGCATCGGGACACCGGTGGCTCGCGCCGGCGGAAGCGGTTCCGAGTGCCACAGAAGGATGTACGGACGCCGTTCAGGAGCCAGGCGCAGCAACCGTCCGCAAATCTGCGGATACCAGGCGGCATTGCCGAAAATCACCAGCCATTCGCCTGCCGGAGGAATCCGGTCCCCGTCGTCGCCGGTCAGGGTCACCCGGCATCCATGGTGCCTCAGTGCTTCGATGAACGGCGACTCTGCGCCAACCAGGGCCTTGAGCACGCGGTAGCAAAGCGTGACTCGCCGAATCCCATTCCTCATATCCAACCTCTGCTGGCCGAAAACAACATGCTTGGAAGCCCCGTACAAACCGCCATTGAAACGAGTATATCTGTTACCGCAATCGGTGGGCCTATTCCCTAATGTGATCGATAATTCCTTCTGCCGTGAACAAAAATAGCGCGGTCTGTTTCGGTAAAAAAGAGTGAGCGGCAAACATCCGCCTCGGGAAGAGGCGGCCGCGGCTGCCCGCCGCTCACTTGCGCGGCAATCGGCCCCGCGCCAAGCCGACGCCGCAAACCACCAGGAACAACCCGCCGACGATGAAACCGGCCGGTGGAGCGATGAGGAACGCGCCGGCGATAACCAGCGCGCCCCCGGAGATGAAAAGGGAATCAGCCATGCGCTTGGTAGCGCTAACGGGATTCGAACCCGACGGCTCCCAGTTCAACTCGGGCCAGTTGGGTCCGAGTAGTTGTGTTTTCGGTACATTTGGTATTCCGGGACGCTCGGGAACACCGCCACGAACCGCCGACGTCACAGCGCGGTCACAGCGCATTCGTGGACAGACGGCGTGCGAACGGCGCGGCCTCATGTCTGGACTCCATCGTCTGGAGCAAGGTGCAGTAGAATCCAAGTATGAAGCTGCTCGTGACGCTGGAGCCCGACGAGACCGGGATGCTTGTCGCCGAGTGCCCCTCGATTCCCGGCTGTGTCTCGCAGGGGCGAACGGAAGCCGAGGCATTGGACAACATCCGCGAAGCGATCGCGGGTTGCCTTGAGGCGCGCGCCGCTAACGGCATGCCTCTGACCATCGAGATCCGGGAAGTCGAGGTTCCCGCGTAGATGGCATCCTTGCCCTCCGTATCGGGGGAGCGGGCGGTGCGAGTTTTTCCAGAAGGCGGGATGGAGGAAGGATCGCCAGCGCAGAAGCCACGTCATTCTGATCAAGCCAGGACAGGCGGCGAGCCTCTCGGTGCCCCAACATCGCGAGCTAGCACCGGGGACTCTGCGCGCGCTGATCCGGTCCGCGGGGATGTCGGTGGACGAATTCGTGGCACTGATGTGAATCACGGGCATGTTTGGGACGATAATCAGCAGCGGAACCGGATGGAGACACGAACCGGAGTTCAGTGAATCTGACCTGACGTGACGTTCGGTTCATCAGGGAAGTAGGCCGCCATCATGCCTTGTACGACCGCGAGCCACGGAATGGCATTGGCGCAAAGATCATCACATAGGTCGGGTCGGTTCAAGATCTTCGACACCGCGTGACCGAGGCCCACCTCGCCAAGCGGGACCATGTTCCACGGAGCGGAGTCCGGCTTAGCGTGCAGCAAGCTGTTCATCGTTGCAGTCAAATCCCGGCCGGCGACCGCAGGGTTCTGCTGTTGCTTCGCCTGGATTGCGTCGAACATTTTCGCAAGCCCAGGGGCGTCGCCCTGATGCCAGCCTCGCTTCCACCGTTCGATGTCGTTCGGATAGAGGTGAGGTACAGCAGGATAGCAGCACGCTCCACGAGAGCGCGAAGGAGGCGCAGTCCTGGAGTTTTGCTCCATCGCGGAGCAAATGAGTTGATCGAAGTGGAAGAGGAGCTCGCGACCCAGGTATGGTTCGTTGTTAGGCGTGAATACAACTGGAATTGCTTTGGGCTGCACACTTCATCCTAAGCAAAGCAGCATCGTCCTGACGGTGTTCGCGTCACAGCGCATAGCCCGTAAGTGTATGAAACATTGGTAGCGCTAACGGGATTCGAACCCGTATTTGAGCCTTGAGAGGGCTCCGTCCTAACCCTTAGACGATAGCGCCACGGGGCTCATTCATTATATCAACCACCGCCCCGGTCCAGTCACGTGGATCGAAAATATTTCCGCGGCCCTAAGCCCCTGCACCCCAGTCGCTTGGCCGTCCTGCCCACTCGGCGTTCTGCCGGCCAGCTTGACCACCCCCTACACTTGGCTAGCGGGACAGTCCAGCCCCGCGACATTTAATCGACACAATTCGACAGAATTCGCCACTTTGTAGAAAGCAGGTCCGAAACGTGATTTTTGCAGAACGAACTCCATCGGCCCATCATCCGCCCTCGCTGAGGCCGTTCGACAGTTTTCGACACTTTTTCGACGCGCCGCACCTCCCCCCGCGCGCCGCTCGAGCCGATATAATACGGAGCTTATCTGTCATGAGGCTTCTTCCTATCTTTCTCTTCGTCGGTCTTTCTCTCACCGCTCAGGCGCCCAAGGACACTCCTTACGTCCCCACCGCGGAGGAGCGCGCCGAGATTCAAAGCAAACTCGCCGAGCTCGATCGACAGATTTCGACACTTCGCGACACCAAACACGGTACGCTGCTTGCCGACGTCGAGGTCTACAGCAAGGCCGCCTCATGGATCATGCGCTTCCCCGAGGAGTTCTTCAACAAGAACTACCTTGGCCACACTCTGTTCGTGCTCGACCGCGGCCTCCAGCGAGCCCGCCAACTCGCCGCCGGCAACCCGGAGTGGACTCACAAATCCGGCCACATCGTCCATGCCTACCGCTCGCGCGTCGATGGCAGCCTCCAGCCCTACGCCGTAGTCGTCCCCAAGGATCTCCCGCGCGGCAAACCGGCCCGGCTTGATGTGGTTCTGCACGGCCGCGGCGCGACGCTGAACGAAATCAGCTTCATCCAGGCGCATGAAAATCCCAAGAACGCGCCCGCTTACAACGACCGCATCGAACTCCACGTCTTCGGCCGCACCAACAACGCCTACCGCTGGAGCGGCGAGACCGACGTCTTTGAGGCGCTCGCCTCGGTCGAGTCGCGCTACAAGATCGATCCGGCGCGCACCGTGCTGCGCGGCTTCTCGATGGGCGGCGCCGGAACCTGGCACATGGGCCTTCATCACCCTTCGCGATGGGCCGCCATGGAAGCCGGCGCCGGATTCAGCGAAACGCGAAACTACGCCAGCCTCACCGATCTGCCTCCCTATCAGGCCGAGACGCTTACGATTTACGACGCGGTCGAATACTCCGCCAACGCCTTCAACCTGCCCATCGTCGGCTACGGCGGCGAACTCGACCGCCAGCTGCAAGCATCCACCAATATCAAGGAGCGGCTGGTCAAGGAGGGACTGAAGGATCTCCGCGCGATGTTCCTCATCGGGCCCAAGACCGAGCACAAGTGGCATCCGGACAGCAAAGCCGAATCCGACGCATTCCTCGATGCCCATCTCCACGGCCCGCCCAGCCCGCGCAAGCAACTCCGCTTTGTCACTTTTACCACGCGCTACAACCAATGCGACTGGCTCACCATCGATGCTCTGGACAACCACTATCAGCGCGCCGACGTCACCGCCGGCAAGGGTCCCGGCGGCGTCTGGCTGCAAACCCACAACGTGGCATATCTCTCCCTAAGTGAACCCGCGCAGGTGTCAATCGACGGCCAGCAGATTCCCGGCGCAGTCCAGCACATGGAAAAACGCAAAGGCAAGTGGGTCTCCTCAAGCCCCCTCACAGGACTCCGCAAGCGTCACGGGCTGCAAGGTCCCATCGATGACGCCTTCATGGACAGCTTTCTCTGCGTGCGTCCTTCCAATGGCCCCGACCCACGTCTGGAGCGTTTCTCCCAAGAGTTCGCCAAGTGGCTCCGCGGCGACATCCGCATCGCCGCCGACACCGAGGTCACTAACGATCATATCCGCGACCATCACCTGATCCTGTTCGGCACACCGGAGAACAACGCCCTCATCCGCAAGGTGGCCGGGAAGCTTCCGATCCAGTGGTCGAAATCCCACATCCGCGTCGGCCTGCGCAATTTCGACGCCCGCACGCACACGCTCGCCATGATCTACCCGAACCCGCTCAACCCGGAGCGCTACGTGGTCCTTAACTCCGGCCACACATTCGGCGAGAAAGAGTTCCGCGGCACCAACGCCCTGCTATTCCCCAGACTGGGTGATTGGGCCGTTCTCGACGCGAACGGCAACACCGTAGCCGCCGGCCTCTTCGACGACTTCTGGCAGCTTCACTAGGCTTCCCGCAGCCCCGCATCAAACTCGACGCCCAGCCCCGCTCCTTGCGGCACCGAAAGGTAACCTTCTTTATCCACCTTCGGCGGATCCGCCATGATCGCGAACCGGTGCTCGTAAGCCCCCACCGGCGGATCATGCAGCAGCTCAAAGTACGGCGCATGTGTCCACGCGGCCACCAAGTGCAGATGCGCCACCGTGCCGATGTCGCCGCCGCCGTGATGCGGCACGACGCGCTTGTTCCAGATCTCGGCCAGCGCGCCGATCTTGCGCAGATTGGTGATCCCCTCGCCCACCATGCTCTCCGGTTGCAGAATGTCGTAGACGCCCTGCTCGCACATCGCGCGGAACTCGTGCAGCCCGCGGTTGTTCTCTCCGCCCGCCAGCGGAACATTCACCTGCCGGTTCAGCTCCGCGAGTTGATCGAACGCGTAGCGCGGCAGAGGCTCCTCCAGCCAGTAGCAGTTCAGCCGCTCCAACTCGCGGGCCGTGGCCAGCGCCCGCTCGAAGTCCCAGCGCACGCCCGGCTGCCAGTTATGCGCCGACTGCGCCTGGTTGGCATCCACCATGATCGTCATCCGCTCGCCCACCGCCTTGCGCACCAGCTCCACCGTGCGCACATCTTCGCGCATCGTTTCATGATGCAGCCGCAGTTTGATCGCGCGCCAGCCTTGTGCCAGCAAACTGGAAGCCATCCGCGCCCGCTCCTCCGGCGTCGACAACAGGATCATGCTGGCGTAGGGAATCACCTTGTCGCGCCCGCCGCCGAACAGCTTTTGTAAAGGTTGCTTGGACGCCTTCCCGATCAGGTCCCACAGCGCGATATCCACCGACGCGCATCCGCGATAGTTCGGTCCCATGGCATACTGCCGCAGCCGCGCCGCGTGCCGCTCGATATCGAACGGGTCCTGCCCCTTCAACTGCGCGTTGACGGCCTCCAGCAGCGCCGGGTCCAGCGCCGGGCCGATGCCGGTCAGCCCTTCATCGGTCGCGATCTCCACATACGTGCCTCCGCCGGTGGCGATCTCCATCCTTCCGCCCGGATTCCATGCCGGCTCCAGCGTGCCCGCCGTCCGCGCGCGCTTCAGCCTTACCACGCGTGCTTCGGTGATCTTCAACCGCGGCGCGGAGCGCGCCAAAGGTGCAAGAAATGCGGCCAGCAGCGAGCGGCGTTCCATCGAGCGCTCCTTATCGGTTGCCCAAGGCCAGGAACACGATTCCCACCAGAATCATCCCCAGCCCGATAAACTTGTTCCGCGTGAACGGCTCCTTGAAGAAGATGCGCGACCAAACCAGCGTCCACACGTAGCCCAGCGAGACCATCGGATAGAGGATCGTCAGCTCGCCATGCTGGATGCCCTTCAAGTAGAGCAGGGAAGAGGCCAGGAAAAAGACGACGCCGATCGCCAGCCGCCAGTTCACGAAAAGCGATGCGATATTGCGGTGCAAGTGCTCGGCGCCCGACTTCAGAAACACCGCCCCGAAGGAGCCCACAAACGATGCGCCCAGCACCAGCAGCATGGAGTTGGTGGGAGTCCCCGTCGTCAACTCTTCCGCCCCCTTCCAAGTACGCCCACGCCTAACACTACCGTCAGCAGCCCGAGCATCTTCCAGGGATTCATCGCTTCGCTGTAGATCAACACGGACAATCCGGTCACCCAGACGTAGGTAAGTGCGATCACGGGATAGAGAATCGACAACTCGCCGTACTTGAGCGCCACCACCAGCACCAGCGTACTGATCCCGTAAAAAGCATAGCCGAGAAACAGCTTCCCGCTCTTAAAGATCGCCAACAGCAACTGGAGTGCTCCGGAGTGCGGGTACTCCAGCGTCCCGGCCTTCATCAGGATTTGCGCCGCAGCGCCGAGCAGCGTGCAGACAAACACCAGGGCAATGGACAGGCGCCGGGCCTTTTCCGGGTCGTGTTTCAGTGCATCCAGCGTGGACAATATCTACCCATGATAGCGGATGAGCGATGGTACCGTGGGTCTATTTTGCGCCCCAACCTCCGCCGCCGGGCGTCTCGATTGCCAGCCTGTCACCCGCGCTGACCTGTAACCGCACTTTGCCCGCCAGGCTCCTGTTTTTGCCGCTCGTGGTCAGCCGGTTCTGCCCAGGCTTACCCGCTCTGCCGCCCTGCAATCCGTAGGGCCCGCGCGCGCGGCGGTCGCTCAGTATGGTCACCTCCACGGGCGTCAGGAACTCGAACTCCTTGATGATGCCGTCGCCGCCGCGATACCGGCCTTCGCCTCCGGAACCGTTCCTCATGCGGTAGCTGCGCAGCCGAACCGGGAACAGGTGCTCAAACGCTTCGATCGGCGTGTTCAGGCTGTTGGTCATATGCGTGTGCACGGCGTCGTGACCGTCGGCCTTTGCCGATGCGCCCATACCGCCCGCGATCGTCTCGTAATAAGCGAAGGTACGCCTCCGCAACGGATCGTGCCCGCCAAAAGTGAGATTGTTCATTGTGCCCGAACTCGCCGCCGGGATGCGCTCCGGCGCGGCTTGCGCCAGCGCCCCCAGCAGCACATCGGTGATGCGTTGCGAGGTCTCGACGTTGCCGGCCGCCATCGCCGCCGGGGGCAGGGCATTGGTGAGCGTGCCTTCCGGATTCACGATCGAGATGGGCCGCATCAGTCCCGCCGTGAAGGGAACATCCTCGCCGATCAGGCAGCGGAACACGTAGCTGGCGGCCGCAACGGTGATTGCATGATTGGCATTCACGGGTCCGTCGGCCTGTGCCGCGGTGCCGGTGAAGTCGAGCTTCGCGGTGTCGCCCTTGATCGTGATCGTCACGGCGATGCGCAGCCCTTCCTCATCGAGGGAATCCTCAAACGAATAGCGCCCATCGGGCAGCTTTTCGAGTGTCGCCCGCATCATCCGCTCGCTGTAGGCGCACAGGGCGCGCATGTTACCGTCGACCCGCGCCATCGAATAGCGCCCGGCCAACTCCTTCAGCCGCTGCTTGCCACGCTCGATCGACATCATCTGCGCCAGCAGATCGCCTTCCCGCTCCACCGGCGTGCGCACATTGGCCAGCACGAGCGACAGCATCTCGCCATCCATCCGCCCGCCGCGAACCAGCAACACCGGCGGAATGCGGATGCCTTCCTGAAAGATCTCGCGCGCCAGCGGCATCGAGCCCGGACTCATCCCTCCGACATCGGCATGATGCGCGCGGTTGGCGAGAAAGAAGCGCGGCGCCCGCTCCCCGTCAAGAAACACCGCCGACACGGCGGTAATGTCCGGCAAGTGGGTTCCTCCCCGGAACGGGTCGTTCACGATGGCCACGTCGCCCGGCTGCAACTGGAGCGAAGCCCGCACCTCGCGCACCGATTCCGGCATCGCGCCCAGGTGCACGGGCATATGGTCGCCCATCGCCACCGCCTCGCCGGCGCTGTTATAGACGGCGCAGGAGTAATCGCGCCGCTCCTTGATGTTGGCGGAGAAGGCTGTCTTCCGCAGAACGATCCCCATCTCCTCGCACACGGAGGCCAGCACGTGCCGGAATAGCTCCAGCTCAATCGGGTCGGCTTGTCTCAAGGTTTCCTCAGTGCCGGCGGTTTGGCCGGACGCGGGGCGGGCGGGGCTGCCGGCTCCGCTGGCGTTGCCGGCTCAGGCGGCGGTGGCGGCTCCAGCGGCGCAAAGTCGGGCCGGCATTCGGCTACCTTTACGAAGAAAGCCGCCACACGCTGCCAGCGCGTGCCTTCCCGCCTCTCCATGACGTGCGTGCCGGAGGCATCGGCGCGCAGCCGCCAATCCGGAGTCGCCACCACATCCTTGGCGCCGCGCAGCGTCAAAGGCTTCGAACTCACCTCGCGGATCATCCACGTGTCGCCGCCGGTCATGGTTTCATGCCGTTCATAGCGGCCCGTATCGGCGCCCTGCACGCGGTCAAACAGCATCGCGCCGGCCGTGCGCGATTCGAACCAGAACTTTTCCACCGCGCCGATGCGCGGCTCACTAAACACCGGCCGGCGCCGCCAGTTGTTGCCGCCATCGGTGGTGAGCAGGAAGAACGGATCGCGCGGCAGCGCTTGCAGGATGTGCCCGCTCGCCCAGCCGGTTTCCAGATCAAAGAACAGCACCCGGTCCAGTCCCGCCATCGGAATGCGTTCCACCGGCTCGCTCCAGGTGCGTCCACCGTTGCTCGACACCAGAAACAGGCTGAACATCGTCGTCGCACCGTTGTGGAAGTTGCCCGTCAGAAAGAGTTTCTCACCCAGCGGCTGAAAGCCGGCGATCTCGGCATAGACTGGGCACGGATCGTTCTCCGTGCATGTCATCCCGAACTTCTGGATGATCTCTTCGGAGCAGTCAAAAGGAATCTTGATCGGCTTGCCCGCGTACTCCATCACCGCCTGCTTCGGTTCCTCCACCTTGGGCGCGGCGGCTTCCGGCTCCGGCGGCACAGGAAAGGCGGGAGGAAGGCGGAAGACCCCTCCGGGCGCGGTATCGGGAGGCTTCGGCTGCTGGGCAGGCGGAGGGTTCTGCGCCGCCATCGGCGCCAACAGGAGAACCGCAATGGCCAGCCCCTTCCGCATTCTTGTCATTCCGATTGTAGCTCGATATCATGCAGACCATGTCCCGAAAACTTGCTCTTGTTGCTCTAGTTTTTCTGCTTGCCTGCGCGCGCTCTCCGCAGTCCTCCTCCCAGCCCGCGGCGGCAACGAATCCGGCCGATCTATTCATGGGTCATGACGTCGTCGATCTCACCGTCACGCTCGCCGAGAACATGCCCGGGCATTGGGGCACGAGCCCGCCGTTTCAGCGCTGGACCTACAACTGGTTCTCGCAGAAGAAGGATGAGTACGGGAACAACTACATGATGAGCGAAGGCCCCTACTTCGGCCAGCGCTACCTTGTTGACGAGCACACCGGCACGCAGACAGACTTCCCCGCCCACTTCGTCCCGCCGCCGAACAGCGGACTGGAGCACGCTGGTCCGATGGGCGAGGTGACCGGCGACAAGTATCCGCTGGACCGCATGATGGGTCCGGCGGTAGTGATCGACGTCACGGCGCTTCGCGACAAGGCCGAGCCCGGCAAGAGCGCCGCCATCGGCATGGGCGTGATACAGGCCTGGGAGCAGCAGCATGGCGAGATCAAGCCGAACGACGTCGTGTTGTTCTACAGCGGCTACTCCGACGCTTATTACAAGCCGCTTCCGGAAGGCCTCCGCATGACCTATGAACCGGTGGTCGCCAAGACCAAGCCCGGCTGGCCCGCGCCAACGGTGGAGGTAATGCAGCACCTGCGCAAGCGCGGCGTCTGGCACATGGGCACCGACGGCGCCAGCATGGGGCCGTGCGAAGGCGGGCAAGCCGTTCACCTGGCCGGATTAAAAGAGGGCATGAGCTGGGAGGAGATGCTGACCGGACTGGGGCAGCTGCCGCCACGGGGCGCCTTCTATGTCGCTCTCGGCGCCAAAGTGCGGGGCCAAAGCGGAGCCATCACCCGCGCCGTTGCGTTCATGCCAAAGAAGCAATAACCGGCGGAGGCCCGCCGGATTCGCGCCAATCGATGACGTCCTCGTAAAGCGCCTTGGTGTCGATGCCCTCAAACGCGGGCAAATAGCCGGCCAGCTTCTTCAAACCCTTTTCAAATTGCAGCCGCTCACCGATCGCATTCCCGCGGCCGTGCTGATAGTAGGCCACTGCCAGATGAATGAGCGATTGCAGGAACCAGCGGTGCGCACCGGTTGCCTGCATCCACACTGCCTCCAACACTTCGTGGCACTCGTAGAACTCGCCCGCATTGAACAGCTCGATGCCTCGTGCGAAACCTGCCTGCATGCTAGAATCCACCGTATTGTTCGACTGGCTCAAAAAGCGTCTCCAGCCTCCGGCTCCGCTGACCGGAGCACCCGCGGTGCGGCGTCAGAAAACCTATTCCGCACAAAGCGGCTACGTTTACCAGTATTACTACGAAGGCCACCGCGAAGTTTCACAGGCCACCGAGTATGTCTTCGACGTCAGCGCGGATCGCAAGAGCTCATTCCCCGTTTCGGTGATGCTCGATCACGGAGCAGTGTTGAGCTGGCAGCAAACGCACGAGCGCGACCTGAACAGCACGGAGCGCTACGCCATCGCCAAGATGGCCTTGTTCCGCGCCTTTGATGACCGGCCGAGGCCGGAGCTGATGCGCGAACAGGTTCGCGTGCCGCTGGAGCGGATCGACGAGATCCTTAACGATCTGGACTTGGTTTAGGGAATCCGCAGCGAGAGAATTCCTACCGGATTGCGCTCGGGACTAAAGGCGACCGCCGAGACGAAACCGGATTTGGTGTTCACGATCTGGAACTGGGCCGCAGGCTGCTGCTGCCCTCCGCCGCCTTGGCCAGGCTGGCCGGGCTGCGCCGGCAACTGGCCGACAAAGGCGACGCCCGGCGGATTGTCCGGGATCATCACGTCGCCGGTGAGCAGGTCATAGACGATGTACTGCGAGCCGGAGTTATTGGCGCGGTTCCCGCGGGCAAGCACTTTGCGCGTGTTGGGGAAGGCGGTGATCAGATTGATGGACACAAAGCCTTCGGGAATCGGCAGAATGCGCGAGGTCTCGTTCTCCAGATCAAAATAGACCAGCCCGGCGTCGTTCGGCGTGCGGCTGGTTGCCTGCGCGATGAGTGCGGAAAGATCTTCGATGGGCTGGATATTGGAGAACTGCGTGATTCCGGTCGGCAAATCCAGACGGAAAGCGCTGCCGGAAACGCCGTCCATGACGAAAAGCGTATCAAACAGGTTTGCATTCCCCGCGTCGCGGTTAACCCCAAAGACATAATCGTTCAAATCGCCGCTTGGGCCCGAGACGCTGATTTGGCCCTGGCCTGTGAGCGGAATCGCGGAGATTCTCGCCGTTGCGACTTCGACCGTCAGAAACCCGTTCGCCGCACAGTTTTGCCGCGCCTCGGTCTCCGCCGTCAGCGAACCGAAGAATGCGATGTTGCGGGAAAGCTCTAGATTGCGAAAGGGAATCTGCTGCCAGCAAGAGGTGGCGAACCAGCCTTCCGGCATGTTCACCGTGCGTGCCTGGAACTCCTGTCCCCCGAACACTGTCATCGAGTGCGCGCTGCCATCGGCATTGCGCGAGAGAACAAAGTAGTTTCTCGATAGGGGATCCCAGAAGAACGGAAGCCGGAACGCGGGGCCCGGCTGGACTCCTGGCTGGCCCGGCTGCCCTGGCTGGCCCGGTTGCCCCGGCTGCCCTCCACCTTGAGCCCGTAGAAGAGGGGGCACCAGAGGAAGCCGTCCTTCCGGGAAGTCGCGCGTCTCCAATACGGCGCCCAGGTTGTTGGTGATCGCGAGTCTGCCCTTCGTGGGGCGCGCAGCATCGTCGCCAACAACCACCGCAAACCGCTGCTGGCCCAGATTGCTGGCCGGAGACAGGCGGTGTGTAAGCCCGTCGCCCAGATCGATGGGTACCTGGTTGATGTTGACCGCTCCTGCCCCTCCTCCGGGGACTTGGCCGCCGCCCTGGCCTCCACCGATCGCGGCAGGGCCGTCCGTTACCTCTCCGGTCTGAGGATTAATCGCGAAGATGCTGGGGGGAGTGCCCGGCGCCACAGCTAGAACCTGCCCCGCCAGCCCCACGAGATTGGAAGCAGCGGCTGGCAATTCCACCGTCAGCGGGATCTGCGAGGCTGGATTGTAGACGGCGACTTTGTTGGTCAGCCCGGTTTGCGCATCCCCTGTCGCCGGACCGGCTAGCGCGGCCAGCGTTCCGCTTTCGACGATCGGAATCACCGGTGTCGCGATATTCGCGTTTGCACTGATGAGGCAGTTGTCTATGCGCGCACTGATTTGCCTTCCCAGGTCGAACAGCCAGCTCGGATAGCAGCCATCCTCCCCGCGCGCGGCGTTGCCGATCACATAGTTGCCACGCAAATCGGCGGTGCGAAGAACACGGATTCCACCGGCGCCCGCCGGCAGAGGCATGTATTGCATCTCCGCACGGAAGTTCTGCCCAAAGCTGGGCCGGTTGGCCGGAGGCGTATTCGCCGCTCCCAGCGAGATCAAGTCGCCAGCCTGCGCGCCCTCGGGAATCTCGATCTCCACGTCATACTCGCCCACCCGGTCCGCCGAAAGCGAAGCCGTCGTCGGCGCAAGCAACCCTCCAACGTAGGTGCGGACAGGAAGGCGCGGCTCTGCCGGTCCGGGCGCACCGGATGGCACCTGCGGATCAACCGGGCCCAGCCCGCTGGCCGAGATCTTCAACCGGTTTCCCGTCATAACTCCGGCCACTTCCCCGAATCCCAGCCCGTTCTTCGTACGGATCCCAGGCATCAGGTTCATCACGTTGATCGAGGTCGGCCGGCTCGCCAGCTCCCCTCGGCGCACCACAATTACGGCCTGGCCTTGCGGAACCTCCCACGGAATCTGAATCACGAGGCGGCCGGAGCCGACGGAAAACAGCGGGGCGGCGCGGTTGTTCACCATCACTTGCACCGGCGGATCGCCCAGCCGCGTGGGCAGCGGAAACTCCGTCGCCTTAATCTCCTCGGCCGGGCCCAGGTTGATGCCCCGAAGCACCAATACGCCACCTTGCGTTACCTGTGCCGGCGCCGGCTCCATCGTAACCGCGTTCTGCACCGTGCGAGGGAAAACCACCGGTGCCTGAGCGCTCGCCAGCCCAACCGCAAACGCGGAAACAACCACCACCCGTTGCAGTCTCATAAACCTATTAAACACCACAGATTGCTCCATGTTACGGCCCGGCTGCCTAAAACTGAAACCTCAGGCCCAGTTGCAGCCTGCGCGACGGTTGCGCGGCCACGGCACGGCCGAAGAAAGGCGATGTTAAAGCGCCGATGTAGCTCTGGAAGTTCACCCTGTTAAGAACATTGAACGCATCAACGCTTAACGTGACGGATGAGCTTTTTTCCTTGAGCGACGGATTCAGCCGCAGTTCGCGGAACCACCGTAGATCCATCCCAACCCAGCCGGGTCCTTGGCCGGTGTTGCGGGTCACCCCGGCTGGGCGGTCCTGCGGCATGCCGTCGCCGTTGTCATCGCGACCAGTGGTGATGTTGTAAGGAAGCCCGGTGAGGGCGAATGCGGAAATGCCGAAGTTGGCCCAACGGTGTAGCGCGGCAGTACCGAGGAAGTTGAACTGGTGGCGGCGGTCGGAATCGGCGCGGCCCCACTCGCCGCGTGGAGCGAAACTGTCGGCGGGGAACCAGTTCAGTCCGCCGGTGTCGGATGAGGTTTTCGAGAACACGTACTGCACCATGCCGGTGACGCGCGGCGCGATGTCGCCGCGAACGGAAATCTCCAGCGCATTGCCCTCCATGCGTCCCGCCGATTCGATCAGGCGCAGCACGTTGACGGTTCTGACCGGTCTCGAGGAGAAAGAAGGCGGCAGGGGAGCGTTGGCGTCGCGCGAGCGGAACTGCTTCACGGCGCGCGTACCGACGTAACCGATGGCGAGCATACTCTTCTTGAAGAGCTGCCGCTCCAGGCCGGCGCTGAACTGCGCGACTCCGGGAAGCTCGACCTCCGGCTCCAGCCGATGCAGGCTGGGGGCTAGCGTGGCCGGATCGGTGGAGATCTGCGCCGGCCCGAGCACGTAGCGCCGCAGGCGGACGCCGTTGTAGCGGAGTATGTCCCAGATGGGGACCGGGCCGGAGCGGTCATAGAACAGTCCGGCGCCGGTGCGGATCACCCAGTTGCGCTGCTTTCCGGGAGCGTAGGCGATGGCGAGGCGCGGCGAGAGGTTGTTGCGGTCGCCGAAGTAATTCTGCCAGTCGTAGCGCAAACCGGGGGAAACCGACAGATTCTTGCGGAACTGCCATTCATCCTGAACGAACCACCCGAGGTTCTTCTCGATGAAAATGGCGTACGGATCGCCTTGCTGAAGCACGGCGGCGAAGGGACGGCGCGCGGCGAAATCGGCAAGCGTTGCATAGGAAAAGGCGCCGAGGCGATTCGTTTCATCGCGCAAACCGCGGCGGCTCCAGTCGGGCACGTTGACGCCGTACTTGAGCGTGTGGCGCCTCACGGTGTGGGTGAGCAGCCAGGTGATGGAGGTGTGGAGTTCGGTGGCGAGCCGGTCAGCCTGCGCGCCGCCGCCGGTGAAGGCGTCGGTAACGGTGAGACGTGGCGCATCGAGGTTGCTGTTGGTGGGCGCCCAGAAGCGGCCAAGCAGAATGCGGAACTGCGAGAGCAGGGAAGTAGAGATGGTGGCGCGGTGGTTGAAGATGAGCTCATCTTCGCGGAAACGGGAGCGGAAGCCGGCCTCGGGGAGCGTCGTGCCGCCGGCGCCGAGATTGTTCTGCCAGCGGTCCTGAAAGTTGAGCTGGAAGAACATGGCCTGTTTCTGGTCGAGTTGGTGCGACACGCGCAGTGAGGCCACGGAGTTGCGCTGCGGGGCAGGGAGGTTCTCGCGAATGGTTCCCTGCAAGCCTTGCGCGAAGATGAAGGCCACCAGGTTTTCCTCCTCGCGCGCGCCGGAGAACAGAAACGATGTGTCCTTGCTGTTACCGATAGGTCCGAACAGGCTGCCTTCCATCATGCGGCGTTGCTCGGGTGGTCGCACGGCGGCGAAGCTGTCGCGGGCGTTGAATTGGGAATCGCGGAACAGGAAGTTGAAGGTGCCGTGATAGGCGTCGGCGGCGGTCTTGGTGATCACCTCGATGCGGCGGCGGCTCCAGCGCGGATATTCCACCGTGTAAGGGTTGTTGTTGATGCGGATCTCCTGGATGGCCGATGGCGTGACACCGACGTTGCGCGACTCCATGCCGTCCACGACCAGCGACGGGCCCGAGTCGCCGGGCGTGCCTGGCCCCAGGAAGCGGGCCAGCGTGTTGAGGTAGTTGTTATCGAGGGCAGGGAGGTTGTCGAGCATGGTTCGCTCGACCGAGATCGAGTCGAGGCTGCGGTCCGCATGAAGGGAAAGCTGATTGCCGCCGCCGGTGATGGTGACCTCCTCCTTGAGTGGGGCCAGTTTCAAGCGGATGTCGACGCCTGACAGCGGGCGGTTCTGCACGCGCACGCGGCGGCGGACGGGTTCAAAGTCGGCCACTTCCACGAGCAGCTCATATTGGCCCGGCGGAACCTGTTCGAATAGAAACTGCCCGGCGATGGTCGAGACGGCCGACAACTCTGTTTGGCCCTGACGGAGGCGCACTGTCGCTCCGCCGACGGCAGCGTCGGAAGGATCCGTGATTGCGCCTGACACCGGAACCTGAGCCGGTAGCGTGAGAGCCGCCAGCAGCAGACATATGGCGATGCGGGCCATCTTTTAATGATGACTGTTTATTGCCGCGAAATCTTCGCTACAATGGCCGCATCATGATGACCAGACGAAACCTGATTACGGTTGCGGCCGGCGCTTCCTGGCTTGGGGCGGCCGAACTGGAGCGACGCATCGCGAAGCGGGACTTCCGGGGGCTTACCAAGGAGGATCTGCCGACGCCATCGATGATTCTCGACCTCGAGCTGTTCGAGGCGAACCTGGCGAAGATGGCCGCGCACTCGCGCTCTTCCGGGCTGGCCCTGCGCGGGCACGTCAAAATTCACAAGTCGCCCGAGATCGCCAAGCGGCAAATCGCGCAGGGCGGCCTCGGCGTCTGCTGCGCCACCATCGCCGAGTGCGAACTGATGGTGAATGCCGCCATCAAAGGCGTGCTGTTCACCTGCCAGCCGACAGGGAAGCAGAAGATCGAACGCTCCGTCGCGCTGGCGAAAAGGGATTCGAGCTTTGCTTGCGTTGTGGACGATGCCATCGTCGCGAAGCAGTTGCAGGAGGCCTCCGCCGCGGCCGGCACGCGGCTGAACCTCTGCGTGGACGTGTTCGCCGGGCTGACACGGCAGGGCTGCTCCCCGGGCGTGACAGCCCTCGCCATTGCGCAACAGATCGACAAGTCGAAGAATTTGAAACTGGCCGGTTTGATGGCCTATTCCGGCGACGCTTCTCATACCAAGACGTTTGAGGCGAGGAAGAAGAAGTCGATGAATGATCTGGCGGGAATGCTGGAAACGGCGGAGTTGTGCAAGAAAAGCGGGCTTGAGGTGGCGATCCGCACAGGCGGCAGCACCGGCACCTACAACATCGACGTGGGTTCGTTGACGGAGCTCCAGGCGGGTTCGTTCGTCTTCATGGACACCGCCTACATGAAGATTGGCGGAAAAGGAAATGATCAGGCTTACGAGGATTTCCGTCCGGCGCTGACGGTGATGACCACCGTGATCAGCAAGACGCGGCCGGGGATGTGCTCCATCGACGCCGGCAACAAGGCGACGCTGCGGCCCACCGATCAGGTGAAGGGGCGGCCGGAGGTGAAGGTGGAAAACCAGGGCGCCGAGTACGGCATGCTGCTTTGGCGGGAAGGGGATCGCGACTACCAGGTGGGCGAGAGAGTGGAGCTGTACCCGAGCAATCTCGACACTTCGACGAATGTTTTTGACCGTTATTATGTGGCGCGCGGCGATAGCATTGTGGATGTGTGGCCGATCATGGGCCGTTCCGGCGCGGCACAACGTTAGTCCGTGGTAGGCTCACAGGGATGCGAGTACTGTTTCTGCTTGCGCCTGCTTTGTGTATGGCGCAGACGGCTTCCATTCAAGAGCTGACCCGGCAGGCCAAGTCGAACCCGGCGGCCCTGATCCAGAGCCTGGGCGCGGCGGCGCTGAAGAAGGGAACTGCCTGGGCCGGGCACGGACCCGACTTCCTGTTCGCGGTGGAGTCGGTGAAGACGCCCACGCTCCTCATGAATGACGGACCGGGTCCGCGCATGCGCAAGGGAGGCGGCGCAAACCTCTGGTACGCGACGGCGAAACTCGAAACCGGGCGGACCCACAACTTCCACTACATGGTGGACGGCAAACCGTTCGGCGGCGCGAACGACGTGCCTGCTTTCGGGCCCGATTCCTATGAAAAGCCCGGCGTGCCCCAGGGCAAACTCGATGGCAAACATGTCCATACCAGCCAGATCTACCCGGGCATGCAGAGCGACTACTGGGTGTGGGCTCCCGCCCAATATCAGCCCGGTACGCCGGCGGCAGTGATGGTGTGGCAGGACGGGGAAGTACTGGTCGCGCGCGAGCGCAGCCGGGCGCAGATCGTATTCGAAAACCTAACTCATGAGAAGAAGATACCGGTGATTATTCATGTATTAATTTCACCCGGCTTGGTGGGCCAGCAGCGCATGCGCAGCATCCAGTACGACACCATGGACGACCGTTATGCGCGCTTCCTCCGTGATGAGATTCTCACCGAAGTCGGCAAGAAGTACACCCTCCGGCAGGACAGCTACAGCCGCGCCATCGCAGGCGATTCCTCCGGCGGGATCTGCGCCTTCAACGCCGCCTACACGCATCCGAAGCTGTTCAGCCGGGTGCTGAGCCGCATCGGCAGCTTCACCAGCATTCAATGGAAGCCGGGGGTGCTCGACGGCGGCAATGTTTATCCGTTCAAGATCCGCAAGGACACCAGGAAGAACATCCGCGTGTGGCTCCAGGACGGGGCAGGGGACTTGGAGAACGCGCACGGTAGCTGGCCCGCGCAGAACGTCGCGATGGCCAATTCGCTGAAGATGAAGGAGTATGACTTCCGCTTCAGCTGGGGCAACGGCACGCATTCACGCAACGGCGGCCATGCCGAGTTGGCCGAGGAGATGATCTGGCTCTGGCGGGATTACGACCCTTCAAAGACCAGCCAGGAGTTCCTCATCGACCCTGCGGAGAAAGAAAAACCGTACTTCCGCATCAAGGCCCTGAACCGGTAGCCGCGCGCCGATGATTCCACTGATCGAATACCATAACGTCACCGTTGTGCGAAAACAGCGGGCGGTGCTGGACGGGCTCAGCTTCCAGATCGGACTTGGTGAGCATGTCGCTATCCTGGGTCCCAATGGCAGCGGCAAATCGTCGCTCGTCAAGACCATCACGCGGGAGCTTTACCCGGATCCGAACAAGCCTGACTCGTGGCTCAAGATCATGGGCAAGGAGCGCTGGAACATCTTCGACCTGCGGCCCCTGTTGGGCGTGGTGAGTTATGACTGGGTGGAGATCTGCCGGCGAGAGTATTCAAGCTATGAGACCGTGCTGAGCGGCTTCTTCGGCAGCGTCGGGGTGTGGAAAAACCACCATCTCACTCAGGAAATGGAGCGCAAGGCGCGCGAGGTGATGGAGCGTTTGGAACTGTGGCACCTGGCCGCGCGCCCGACCGAGGAACTGAGCACCGGCGAATCGCGCCGGGTGCTGATCGCCCGGGCGCTGGTGCATGATCCCAAGGCGCTGATCTTCGACGAGCCTACCAATAGCCTCGACATGCACGCCTGCCGCGAGCTGCGCGAGATCCTCCGCCGCATCGCGGCGCAAGGCACCGGGATCGTGCTTGTGACGCATCATTTACCTGATATAGTCCCTGAGATTGAGCGCGTTATCTTATTGAAGGATGGGAAGGTATTCGCTCACGGTTCGACTCCTGAGATGCTGACCGAGGCGCGGTTGAGGGGTGTGTTTGGAGAGGGGATCGAGGTGATGCGTAAGGACGGCTATTATCACGGGTGGTAGAGGCGAGCAGATTTATTTACATAATACATATTATCGGAAGTTGCAGAACGGTAGGGGGAACAGTTGCAGCGGCCGCGCTCCTTGCTTACGGGCGCTGCGGGCGTCCGGCGTGTGGTTATGCTGCGCTCTTCGGGGCGTTGTACACTGGGAGCGGAGACGATGAGCACCAAGAACAACGGCCGGCCTGTTACACGAGCTCAGCTTCACGCCGAGCTTCAGGCCTTGGAGGATGGCGTAAAGCGGGAGATGCGTGATATGGAAGACCGCCTCGTCGAAAAAATGCGGGACATGCAGACGGAGGTGCTCCGCGCATTTCATAGCTGGGGGCGGCCGGTGGAGATCAAACTCCGGCGCCTGCCGGAGCTCGACGAGCGTATTGGTCTGCTGGAGGAACGTATCAGCCGCCTGGAGCGAGGGGACCCATAGCCGGTCTGGTAACTCATCCCTTTGCGAAGCTGTCCAATTTTCGCGACGCGGGCGGATTAACCACGCGTGACGGGCGTACAATCAGTACCGGACTGCTGTTCCGCTCCGACGAGCTGACGCGCATGAGCGGCGAGGACGTCGCCAAGTTGCGGGATCTCGGCATCCGGGTTATCTGCGACCTGCGCTCGCACGAGGAAAGCCGCAAGCGCCAGCCTCGGGGCCTTTCCATCCGGCTGGTCAACATCCCCCTCCATGAGCAGCACGCAGGGGGGCTCAAGGACCTGTACCGGTTCCTGTTCCGCGAAACAGGCGAGGCAAGATTCCGTGAGTTTCTGCGGGGCTACTATCACCACATTGCCTTCGAGCAAACCGCGCGCATCGGAGAAGTCGTGAGGCTCATTTCCGAAGAATGCAACCTACCTGCCCTGATCCACTGCCGCGCCGGAAAGGATCGCACCGGCCTCGTCGCCGCCCTGATCCAACTCGTGCTCGGCGTTTCCTACGAAGACGTGCGGGCCGGCTATCTGCGGTCGAACGACTATTTCGAGCCACGGCTAAACAAGTTTATCCGCGTGGTGCGCGCGGTGACATTCCGCCAGGTTCCTGAACGGCGCATCCGCATGATTCTCATGGCGCACGCCGAGTATCTGGATGAAGTGTATGAAGGCATCCTCGGCAGGTACGGCTCGGTGGAGGAGTACATACAGAACGGATGTGGAATCGACGCCCTTATCTTGGAGCGGCTGCGCCGGCTGCTGCTCGCCTGAACTAAGATAGAACACATGCTTGGAGTCAACCCCTACATCGCATATAAAGGTAATTGCCGTGAAGCCATGGAGTTCTACAAGAGCGCGCTGGGCGCCGAGATTGTGTTCACCCACACCGTGGGAGAGTCTCCAATGACCGACATGGGTCCGCCGGACAACATCATGCATGCCACGGTGAAGGTGGGTGAGTCGACGATCATGATGTGCGACGATCCCAGTCCTCAGCCGGCGGCAACAGGAGGCAACATCAGTCTCGCCATCGGGCTGAACGATCCCGCCCGCGCCAGGCAGCTGTTTGACAACCTGGCCAAGGGCGGCACGGTCGTCATGCCGATGGACAAGACCTATTGGGCGGAGGCATTCGGGATCGTGAAGGACAAGTTCGGTGTGCAGTGGATGGTCAACTGCGACGCGCCGAAGTAAATCGGGCACCATTGCACGGTTCGGGGCCGGCTGACGTCAACTACTGGCATGAAGGGCACAAGCTGCTGGATCTCGATTGCCTTCGCCTTTTCGTGGATCCATGCCATTAGGTGGCGCCGGGGCAGCAGGCAGCCAAAATACCCACCGGATTCCTGCCGGTCATCCATTCCAGGCAGGTTAGTTCGACCGCCGTTATCGCGCTGGGTCCATCCGTAATGATCGCCGGTATAGACGACCCTGCAAGCGGCAACCGGCTCGAAATCCTGGTGTCGGCGGAGCGGTTTGCGGCTTCCGCGGACCCACGGTAACCGGATCCGCGTCTTGAAATGCCTTGGACACGGTGTACACTGAAGTCAGGCATGCCTGAGACACCGGAGACTTGGGAACACCGGCTGGACCGCATTGAGCGCAGCATCGATCATTTGGTCCAGCTTGCGGCCCGCCACGATGAGCAAATCGCCGGCCTTAAGGATGTTGCTGATCGCACGCTCAAACTGGTCCAAGGACTGACCCAAGTGTCGGCGCGCCACGAACAAGAAATCGCGAACATGAACAGGAAGGTTGCCGAGGCGTCGGAGGCGGCACGGGAGGCGGCCGCCGCAGGCAAGCATACCGAGGAGAAACTGAACGCATTGCTGGGGTACGTTTCCGGCTGGAGGCAGCCTCCCCCGGAACCTCCCAAACAATAGCTCTGTGCCAGAACCAGCAACCGCCGCTCGCTCCGAGTACGAGCAACGCCTGAAGCAGCGCCGCGAATCGTTCGAGCAAACCGATCAACAGCACCAGACTGCCGGGTACGTGCGGCTCGCGCTGGTGGTTGGCGGACTCGCCGCGATCAGCTCCGGCTTCGGTTGGTGGGCCGCCATACCTGCGGCGGGATTTCTAGCGATTGGTTTCCGTCTGGAGGCGCTGGCGAACCGGCGCGCCCGGATCGGCCGGGCGATCGCCTGCTATGAACGCGCGCTGGCGCGGCTGGACGGGAACTGGGCGGGCTGCGGCGAGACCGGGCAGCGGTTCGCCGATGAACATCATATTTATGCGCGCGATCTGGACCTGTTCGGGGCCGGTTCGCTGTTTCAGTTACTGTGCGCGGCGCGAACACGAATGGGCGAGGAGACGCTTGCGGACTGGTTGAAAGCGCACGCCACGCCCGATGCCGTGCGGATGCGGCAGGAGGCGGTAAAGGAGCTGGTTCCTCGTCTCGACCTGCGTGAGCAGCTCGGCGTCGTCGCCGAGGACGCGCGCGCGGGGCTGCATCCGCGGGCGCTGGCCGACTGGTGTGAGCGGGAGCCGGTGTTGGCGCCGGGCTGGTTCCAGCCGGTGGCATGGCTGCTGTCGGTCGCCGGGGCCGGGGCGGTGACTTCCCTGCTCCTATACTTTGCGGCGGAGTTCGGCGTCGTTGCGCTTTCTGAGAAGACACTGCTCGCATTGCGGGTCTACTTTCTCGGCGTGCTGGTGATCTATAGCGGCGTGCTGTGGCGTTTTCACCGCCGAACGGATCGTATTTTGCTCGAAGCGGCGGCGACGGCGCGCGAGCTTCGTCTTCTGGCCGGCGTGCTCGAACGGCTGGAGCGCGAGACGTTCCACTCGGAAAGACTGGCGGCGCTGCGCAGGGCGCTCGATGCCGAGGGAGCGCCGCCGTCGCGGCAGATCGCGCAACTGGACCGGTTGATGGTGGTGGCCGGAAACCGCCGGCATGCGCTGGTCGCCATCATTGGGCCGATGCTGCTGTGGGATCTGCACCTGGCTTACGCGCTGGAGCGCTGGCGGCGGCGGTCGGGCACGGCGATGCGGATGTGGCTGGAGGCAGTGGGGGAAATCGAGGCTCTGGTTTCCTTTGCCGGCTTCCACTACGAGAACCCTGAGTATGTGTTTGTGGAATTCAGTGGCGAATCACCGTGCTTTGAGGCGGAGCAACTATGCCATCCGCTGATCGCGCAGGGCGCGGTGGCGAACGATATCAAGCTGGATGCGCAGCTTCGTGTGCTGGTTGTGAGCGGCTCCAACATGTCGGGCAAAAGCACGTGGCTGCGCTCAATCGGCGTGGCCGTGGCCCTGGCCCAAGCCGGCGCTCCGGTACGTGCAAAGAGGCTGCGCATGTCGCCGGTAGCTGTCGCCGCTTCCATCCAAGTGCACGATTCGTTGCAGGCCGGGGAATCACGCTTCTACGCCGAGATCACGCGGCTGCGTCAGGTGATGGACACCGCCGCATCGAATCCCCCCGCGCTGTTCCTGATTGATGAGTTTCTGCACGGAACGAACTCGCATGACCGGCGGATCGGCGCCCAGGCGATCGTGCGTGGGCTGGTGGAGCGCGGCGCCATCGGACTCGTGACGACTCACGACCTGGCTCTGGCGCAGATCGCCGAATCGCTGGGCGAGCAAGGCGCCAACGTGCACTTTGAGGATCACATGGAGGACGGAAAGATGCAGTTCGACTACCGGCTGCGCCAGGGCGTGGTTGAGAAAAGCAACGCCATCGCGCTGATGCGCTCAGTGGGGTTGGACGTCTAACGCGCGGAGCACTTGTTCGGCCATCGTTGCCGGCGAAGTTACGTGCACGACGTCGAAGCCGGCGGCGCGGCCGCTGGCCAGTCCGGCTTGGGAGTCCTCAACCACAAGCGCGCGTTGAATGCCGAGACGCTCGGCGGCAAGCCGATAGGGCTCCGGATCGGGTTTGAGCGCCGTGACGTCATCGCCGCAGACGATGGTCTCAAATCGCGGCCATACCCCCGCGGCTTCCAGCGGCGGCTCCACTTCCGTACGCCCGCTGGAACTGACCACCGCCAGGCGGTATCCGTTGAGGTTTTTCAGCAGCTTGCGCGTGGAATCCGGCATCGGCACTTCAGCCAGCATCCGTTCTCTAAACAGTTGTTTTTTGTGTGCGTAACGGCTCCAGATATCATTGAACGCATCAGACTTCCCCGACAAGTCGCACAATCGCTGAACCATTGTGCGGTCTGAGACGCCAACGCAGTGGGCCTCATAATCATCCCAGGAAATAGCAAGGCCGAAGGGCGCCAGCACCCGGTTCCAGCACTCAAAATGGACCGGCTCACTATCGACCAGCACGCCGTCAAAGTCGAAGAGTATAGCCTGGTAGCGGCGCGGCATTCAGTTGGCGAACCGCACCGAGCGCAGCACCTGATCGAAGGCGTTCTGCACGCCGGGGTATTCGCTCTCCGGCGCGATGAAGACAAAGTAGTAGAGCCCGCCGGGCCGGTCGATCGTCACAACCAGGTCAATCTCGCGCGACCCGCGAAACGGCGAATCCGACTGCAACCGCGCGTACATGGCTTGCAGATTGTTCAACCGGAACCGGCGCGGGTTTTCGGTGACACGCATGGAGGGGTTGTCGCGGCGTAGCTGCTCGAGCAACTGCGCGGTGTCCGAGCGCAGATCCGAGCGCCGGCTGGGCGACTCAAAGAAGCTGGCGATCATGCCGTAGCCGATCTGCTGGCCGAAGACGGCTGACTGGTTGAGAATGGTCACTTGGTCGGAGCCGCGTTCGCCGAACACATCCCAGTTGTCGGGGTGGAGAAAGCTCACTTCCCTGCCCTGGTATTGTTTGAAACGGCCCGAGGGTCTGGAGGCAGCCGGGTCCTGACTGCCGGTTGGCCCTGCCGAGGGCACAGCCTGGCGGCCCGGCTTGCGTGGCGCCGGCAGATCTTCGATCAGCTTCTTCATCTGCGGCAGTTCACCCGAGGCGGCGGCGTACTTTTTCTGCGGCAGGTAGCGGATCTCGTCCTGCACGCTTTTCACGCGGTTGCCGGGATTGGGATGGTCGGAAAAGAACTGGCCGATCGCGCTGCCCTTGCCTGCTTCCGCTTCCAGTTTTTCAAAGAAGCGCGCCATCTCGATGGGATTGTAGCCGGCGCCGTTCATGATGCGCGCGCCCAGCAGGTCCGCGTCGCGTTCGGCGTTGCGGGAGAATTTCATCAGCACGGAGTTGGCGCCCAGCCCGATGCCGATCTGCGCGAGCATGCCGGTGATGGAATCGCCTCCGGCAAGCGCGCCGGCCAGCATCGCAGGCAGCGAGATCAGTTGCGCCTTGGATGCCTGGTTAGTGCCGTGGCGCAGCGCGACGTGCGCAATCTCATGCGCCATGACGCCTGCCAGCTGATCTTCGTTTTCCGCGGCCGCGATCAGCCCGGTGTGGACGTACGTGGGCCCGCCGGGCAGCGCGAAGGCGTTGATCGATTTGTCGTTGACCAGCTTGAATGTGTACGGATAGCTGTCGGCCTCCGGACGGCTGGCAAGCTTCTGGCCGATGCGTTGCAGGTAGGCATCGAGCTCGGAGTTGCGTACCACGGGAACTTGCTTTTCGATCTGGGCGGCATACTCCTTGCCCATCTGGACGTCCTGCTGCTTGGAAAAAAGGTTCCAGCCGGGTTTTAGCTGCCGCTGCTGGGCCACAGAGGCTGCGGCAACAAAGAGTAAAAGGAACGTTACCCTGCGGAGCTTCATTCCTTCATGATATCGAACCCGGCATTTGCGAGCGGCGAACGGGCAGAGACCCGCCGGGTGGAGGAGTTTCGGCATGGAGGAAACCTCGGCGGGCGGATCACTGGCGGGCGCCTATCCGACGGTCACCTCCCCCGAGATATCCCGTCGGTCAGACGCCCGCAGCAGATCGTTCTCATTCTTGCCCGGATGAGGTGTGTTTGGAAAGGGAATTCTGCGGTGGCGGCGGGCTTTTCCGCAGGAATTTCCCCATGCCTTGTCTTAGGTTTACAATGGGCGGGTGTGAAAAGGTTGTGCATAAAACATGAATGAGAAGAAATGTTCCGGCCTCGATGCCGTCTCCGGACGCGCCGTCGAGTTGCGCTTTGACCGCGTCATCAATGGCGTGGATGATCTGATCGGACCTTCCGCGACGGGCCGGTGGCTGGCGCCGGGATTTATCGACGTACAGGTGAACGGATTCGCGGGGGTCGATTACTGTTCGCCGGACACTTCCCAGGAAGAGATCGCACGTTCGGTCAACGTGATCTTCTCCACCGGCGTCACACGATTCTTTCCCACCGTCATCACCGGCTCGGTCCCGGATATGTCGGGAGCCATCTCCAACCTTGCTCGCGCCAAGGCGGCGCTAGGCGCCGAAGGACGCGCCATGGAAGGCTTCCACATGGAAGGGCCGCATATTTCGCCCGAGGACGGCCCGCGTGGGGCGCATCCGCGCCACTGCGTCCGCCCGCCCGACGTGGGCGAGCTCAAGCGCTGGATCGATCTTGGCCAGGGCCATCTCCGGCTGGTGACCGTGGCTCCGGAGTGGCCCGGCATTACCGGCTACATTGAACAGGCCGTGCGCGCCGGAGTGGTAGTGAGCATCGGCCACACGAACGCCAACGGGGATCAGATCCGCGAAGCCGTGAGCGCCGGGGCGACTATGTCGACCCACTTGGGCAATGGAGCCCACGCAGTGCTGGCCCGCCATCCCAACTACATCTGGGAGCAGCTGGCCGAGGACCGGTTGACGGCGAGCTTCATTGTCGACGGCATCCACTTACCGCAGTCATTCTTGAAGGCCGCGCTGCGCGCCAAGGGGATTGAACGGAGCGTGCTGGTGACCGATGCGGTGATGCCAGCCTGCTCGAAGCCGGGCCGCTACCGGCTGGGCGAGGTGGAAGTCGAGCTGCATCCGGACGACCGGGTGACGCTGGTGGGTCAGGAGCGGCTGGCCGGTTCCAGCCTGCGTATGGATCGCGGCGTGGAGAATCTGATGAAGCTGGCGGGACTGAGCTTGACCGAGGCGGTTACCATGGCCTCCCGCAACCCCGCGCGCGTGTGCCGGATCAGCAATCGGCAACGGGGGCTGGCTGCGGGAGAACGTGCCGACATCGTGGCTTTTGAGTTCGATGACAAGAGCAAAGCCCTCCAGGTGGAGCAGGTCTATCTGGATGGAGAAAGCGTGTACAGGCGGGCCCGCTCAGCCTGAGGCGCCGCCGCGCTGTACGTATCCATTTCGCGATATAATACGTATATGTCGAAGCTAACGCTGAGCGTGGACGATCAGGTCATTACCTCCGCCAAACGCTACGCCAAGCGGCAGGGAATTTCGGTTTCCCAAATGGTGGAATCCTACCTTGCCGCAGTGGCCAACGTGGCTTCCCAAGACCGCCGCGATACCCCGGTCCTGCGTTCAGTGCGCGGATCGTTGAAGAAGGCCGATCAGCAGGAGTACCGGAAGCATTTGGCGTTGAAGTACCGGTGAAGTCGAAGCAGGAATGAAAAGGATACTCTTTGATGTCAATGTGGTCCTGGATGTTCTGCTGGACCGGAAACCGCATGCGGAGGGTAGCGCAGCGGTGTGGGCGGCAGTGGAAACCGGTGGTGCGGAGGGACTGCTGGCGTCGCATGCCTTGACCACGATTCACTACTTGATCCGAAAGCAGCTTGGGGCGGCCAAAGCCAAGGAGCTGCTCTCAACAATTCTGAAAGTGTTCGAGATCGCCGCGGTCGACCGCGCCGTAATCGAAGAGGCGCTGCAGTTGCCCTGCTCCGATTTCGAGGATGCAGTTGGCGCGGCGGCAGCCCGTCATGCTGGTTGTGATTACATCGTCACCAGAGACCCGAGAGGATTCCGCGGGGCAGAGGTTCGCATCCTGACGCCGGAAGCCGCCGTGCCGCTTGTAATGGCTTAACAACGGCGTTCGGGCACGACAGCGCTGATTCAGCGATGGTGACATTGCATTCTCGGGTGTTGAGCAGCCTGCCGGCGGGGGACGACAACCTCCCTCGGCCGAGGGTCGGATGGGAGTTCGCGGCGGCCCGGATTTCCGATTTGAAACATTTCCGTGTAACTTTGTAAGATGCTCCGACGCCTTTATCCATGCGGGTTTGAACGTCGTGAGGACGCTCCGGAGGTCAACACCCAATGGGTGAGAAACAAAATCAACCTTTTCAGCTCACCTTCAATACCTCTCTGAACCAGGTGGACGAGAGCTCACTGGATGGCGAAAGCGTGTACAGGGGGGCGGCCTAGTTTAGCCTGCCGCCTGGCCCGCGGCCGATTTCACGGCGGTAAGCGCAGCGTCGTAGTTAGGATGATCGGCCACTTCTTTCACGTACTCGACGTGCCGGATCTTGTTGCTCCCATCGACGACGAAGATGGCGCGGCTGTGAATCCGCAATTCCTTGATCAGCGTGCCGTAGGCGGAGCCGAAGCTGGCGGAGCGGTGGTCCGATACCATTTTCACCTTGTCGATGCCGAAGGCGCCGCACCAGCGCTTCTGGGCGAAGGGCAGATCCATCGAGAAAGTGTAGATGTCGACGCCGCTCAGCTTGGCGGCCTCTTCATTGAAGCGCTTGGTCTGCGCGTCGCAGACGGGGGTGTCAAGCGACGGGACCACCGAGAAGATGCGTACGCCGTTGCCGGTAGTGGCAAGCGTGACCGGTTGCAGTCCGTTGTCGACGCCTTCAAAATCCGGAGCGGTGTCGCCGGCCTTCAATTCCGGCCCAATCAGCGTGAGGGGATTCCCCTTGAGTGTAGTAGCGGCTGCTCTTTCCATAGGTTTCTATTCTAGCAACTGGGTGAAAGCATCGATATCGGTCACAGGGAGCTGGCAGGAGTAGTTCTGGCAGACGTAGCCGGTGAGGCGGCCTTCTTGTGCGGTCATCGTGGCGGTTACCGGGATACGCTCGGCGAACCAAGCCTGCGCGGCGGCATCGTTCAGGTGAATGAGCGTGCGGCCGGGAACGAAGCGGCGTCCGGCGGCGGCCAGCATCGGCGCGGGCTTTTCTCCGGCGAGGATGATCTGAGGTGGCTTCGATTCGGAGAGCATGTAGGCGACCAGCATTTGCGGGACACCATGCGGAGCTGCGCGCAGGCGCGGGGCGAACGCTTTCAGAGCGCGCCCGGCGGCCGCGCGGAACGGCTCGGAATCGGTAAACTGGGCCAGGCGCAACAGAGCCAGGGTTGCCATGGAGTTGCCGCTCGGCTCGGCGCCGTCGTAGTCTTCCTTCATGCGAACCACCAGGCTTGCGTCGACGCCGGTTGTGCTGAAGAAGGCGCCGTGCTCGGTGTCCTCGAAGCGGTGGATGATAGCCTCGCCCAGCGCCACCGCCGTTTCCAGATAACGCAGGTCGAAGACGGTTTCATAGAGATCGGCGAGCGCGAGCGCGAGGAAAGCGTAGTCGTCAAGAAAACCGTCAATGGCTGCCTCGCCTTCACGCCAGCGGCGCAGCAGCCGGTGGCTGGAAGGATCGTACATGTTGGCAAGGATAAGATCGGCGGCGCGGCGCGCGGCCTCGGCGTAGCGCGGCTCGCCAAGCGCCTGTGCGCCCAGGGCGAAGGCGGAGATCATGAGACCGTTCCAGCTGGTGAGGATCTTGTCGTCCAGGTGCGGGCGGACGCGCGTGTCGCGGACCTTCATCAGCTTGCCCGCGGAGGAGGCGAGCGCCATGCGGAGCTGCGACTCATCGACCTGGAAGTGGCGCGCCGCTTCCTCGATGGAGTGGGCCTGGTAAAGGATGTTGCGGCCCGTGAACTCCTGGTGCGGATCGGCGTGCACGTTGCCGGACGGCTCGACGCCGTAACGGTAGGCGAACCATCGCGAAACTTCCTCGCCGAGGATTTGATCCAGCTCGGCTTGCGACCAGATGTAGAAGGCGCCTTCGCCTTTGTGGTGCGGATCGGCCGGATCGATGACCGAATCGGCGTCTTCGGCGGAGAAGAACGCGCCCCCAGAATGGGTCATGTCCCGGAGAACGTATTCGAAGATGTCGCGCGCGGCGGCGGCGTAGATCTCCTCGCCTGTGATTTGGAAGGCTTCCAGGTAAGAGACGGCCAATTGCGCCTGGTCGTAGAGCATCTTTTCAAAGTGCGGCACAAACCAGCGCTCGTCGACCGAGTAGCGGTGAAAGCCGCCGCCGAGCTGGTCATTCATGCCGCCGCGGGCCATCTCGCGCAACGTGAGCAGGACCATGTCGAGCGCTTCCTGGTTGCCTGTGCGCTTCCAATAACGAAGCAGGAAGTTGTGCGCCACCGGCCGCGGGAACTTCGGCGCCTGCCCGAAGCCGCCCAGACGCGGATCATGGGTTCGGCGGAAGACATTGAAACCCGCCTCAAGAATCGATTCATCCAGCCAGTTGGTCTGCCCGGGCCGCACCTCGGCCTGTTTCTTCATCTGCTCGACGATGTCGGTGCTGGATTCCAGGATCTTCGCGCGTTCGTTCGCCCAGGCGTTGGCGATGGATTCGAGGATGGCGCGGAAGCCCGGCCTGCCGTACCGGTTATCGGGCGGAAAGTAAGTGCCGCCGAAGAAGGGCTTCCGGTCCGGAGTAAGCCAGACGGACATGGGCCAGCCGCCGGCGCCGGTGGTTGCCTGGACGAACATCATGTAGATGCGGTCAACGTCGGGACGCTCTTCGCGGTCTACTTTAACCGGGATGAAGTGGCGGTTCAGGACCTCGGCGACCGAGTCGGATTCAAACGACTCACGCTCCATGACGTGGCACCAGTGGCAAGTGGAGTAGCCGATGGAGAGGAAGATGGGCTTGTCCTGGGTGCGCGCCTGTTGGAAAGCCTCCTCGCCCCAGGGGAACCAGTCGACAGGGTTGTGGGCGTGCTGAAGCAGGTAGGGGCTCTTTTCGCCGGCCAGGCGGTTGGTGGGCATTACGGGCTTTTATTGTAGCGCGTGAGCGGCAAAAGGCCGACTTTGCTATGGAGCCAGGCACGAAGCGGGAGAGCCGCACTTGGGCAGGAAGGTGAGACTGCCGGGCGTTTCCCCGGAGACCCGCATCTTGTCCTGGAGCACGGCGGCGACGCCGGCAATATCGGTGTAGCGCAACACGCCGAGATAATGAGGCCCCTGCCGATGCGACGGCGGTGGAGAATGCAGGATTACGCGGGATACGCGTCCGTCGAGCAAGGCCGCATACATCGCGTTGATGCCCATTTCGCCTTTGCCGGTGAGGATGAGCCCTGCCGGATCCACCTCCGGTACGGAACGCAGCAACTCGATGGCGCGGAGAAGTTCATACACTTGCATCGATTCGATCGTGGTGCCGGCGACCATGGCCTGACGCTTCATGTGATGAACAGGGTCGTCATCGGAAAAACTGCGGAGATTCCGTTCCAGCGCCCGGCTGCCACGGTCAAGCGGTTCGACAACCAGCACCGCACGCTCGCCCCATTGGTTGCGCTCCAGCGGCTGCTCGTTTCCCCAGACCGGTATGCCCCGGCGATGATCGGCGATCAGAAGCGCCGGAAGACGGCCCCGCCGGTTCTCAGGCAGCGACAGGACCGCCTTGACGCGGAGTCCCTCGAAGCTGGTGAAGGTGACCGGTTGAGCGGAACGGCCCTGCGCCACCGACTTTTCGCCCCAAACAGGATTCAGCGGTTCCGCCTTCGCGGGAAAGTAGCGGAACACGTTCTCTCGAAGCGCCGCAATCAGCTCGGGTCGGCGGCGCTCAGCCGGCGAGGCAAGCCGAATCAGTTCTTCGTCGATACGCGTGAGCCGCTCGTCGATGGGCAGTCCGTTCCGGTAGCAGACCAGCGCTTCCCGCGGCGGCACATCCACCGGGCCTTCGGAGGTGACCGGAGTCTTGATTCCCAGGAACTGCTCCAGGAAGAAGGAATAGACCGGAAGGCGGATCACCTCGATGTCCTCATGGCGGCCAGGCGTGACGGAGGTTCGAATGGCGCCGCGGGCGCCGTATAGGTCGTATATCCCGCCGATCTTGGCCACCATCTCCTCGAAGGCGGGCATGGGAAACCCGGGATCGGCATCCGCGTTGCACTGCAGTTGCACGCGCGGCGCGATGAGGGCGCCTACCTCGGAATACGTCAGGCCATGGCTATTGACCGGATACTGGCAGTCGCAGTGCAATGCGCCAAGCCGGTGCTTCACCCAGCCGTTTGTCGAGAGCGTTCCCGATACCGGCGCCGACGCGGCGATGCGCTCATCCAGCGCCGCCAGGAAGAACGTGGTCATGCCGCCGCCGGAACGGCCGGTCGCGCCAATGCGTTTCGGGTCCATATCCGAACGGGAAGCGAGATAGTCGACGGCCCGTTTGGCGTTGAGCAATTCCACCGCCAGCGGAGAAAACCCTCGGCTGTACCAGTGAAACCAGGCCTGGGCGTAGACGCCATGATGCGTGAACTCCACCTCGCCCATCTCGATGTTGTCCATCACCAGCGCCGCAATGCCGTGCGCCGCGAACCAGGCTCCATGGCGTGCATAGAGATGCTTGGCGGCGTGGCCGCACTGGTACAGCACAACGGGAAACGGACCCTTCCCCTCCCTAGGCAGATAGAGATTGGCCGTCAAGAACACCTTGGAGGCGGTCTCGAGGATGATGTTTTCCAATCGGTAAGCTGCCCGTTGTTCGGTGTGCGTAATGGTGGCGTGTGGAGGCGTCTCCGGCCACCGCATATCATGCCAGAGCATCTGCTCCAGCGTCCGCCGCGTCGCGGCCTTGCGCTGCTCCCACTGCGCCACCGCCGTGATGCCTTGGAACTGCGTGTTATGGCGGCGGCTGATCACTCCTTCAAAGTGCGCCTGTAGCGCGAGGAGTTCCGCGGCCGGCGCCGGCGCAGGTTGCTGCGCCCGTTGCTGCGCACGTCCGGCGGGGACTGACCAGGAACCGGCCAGCGCGAGAAAAAACATCCCTGCCGTGAAATGTTGTTTCATCGAACAGAGTCCATCGAGACCCGGTTTGGAAGAGAATCGTCTTTCGTATGATCGAACAGGGGGAAAAGATGCGCAAGCACGAGTGCGGCGGCCCCGCGCAAGGCGATGTCGGCGCCAATCCTGGACGGTAACAGCCGGAAGTGGCGCAGCTGATAGGCCGGCGTCCGTTGGCTTAGTTCCGCCATTAACTGCGGCGGCACCAGATCCCATGCGGAGGCATATGGCTCTCCGAGGATGATAGCTTGCGGATTGAGTGCCGCAATCAGATTGACGAAACCGAGCGCCAGCGCGGAGGAGGTGGCGTGCGCATCCCCATTTACGGGCGCGGCGGACAATCTCCAGCGCCGCATCGAGCGGTTTTTCTTTCTCCGGGGCCATACCCCCGAGTTCGCGGTAGGCGTCCACCAACGCCGAGTCAGACACAAATTGTTCCCAGCAACCGCGGTTTCCGCAGTTGCAGGGACGGCCTTCCGGATACAGCATCACATGGCCGAACTCGGCCCCCACAGCTGCTTTCCGACCTCGACACTGAACCAGCCGATCGATTCGGCGCCGCTAACCAGCCGCTGGACTTGTCGATCGTGCCAGGAAGCGAGAGGCCAACCCCCAACATCTTCGTGCGCTGAGGTTCGGCCAGCTTGCGCACCGCCGTCGCGATTTCGTCGAGAAACGCATCGGTATCACGGCGCACTGGACGGCGCTAGGGCTCAAAGGCTCCCATTCACGTCAAGCAAAACCACTCGGGATTGGGGCTGGGAGATCTCCACGCCGAGCTCAAGAAAAAAGAACGGAGATAAGGAACGCCAAGCAAGGGAAGAAGAGGAGGGCTCTTGACATTCTCTTTTTCTTCGCCCACAATAGACTAGATTGCGCGAGGATTTGGAGGAGTGAAGGAAGACAATGGCACTGACCCCGCGACAGAAACAAGTACTGGATTTTATCGCCGGCTTCGTAGAGGAGCACGCCTACTGCCCCAGCTATGAGGAGATCGCCGGTGGGCTCGACCTGGCCTCCTTAGCCACCGTCCATAAACACATTACGGCACTGGAATCGAAGAAATACTTGAGGCGCTCTTTCAACCAAAGTCGCTCGTTGGAACTGGCGCCACGATATTTCGAGGAAACTCGCCGGCGCGGAGCTCCGGCACCGGCTTCTCTGGAGGTTCCGCTGGAAGGCCGCATTGCGGCTGGGACGCCGGTGGAGGCGTTCTCCGGACGTGAGACGGTGAACTTCGCCGACTTTGCCGGCGATCGCGACACATACGCGCTGGAGGTCAGCGGGGAGTCGATGATCGAAGACCACATTTGCAGCGGCGACTACGTGCTGGTGGAGCGCACCACGGAGGTACGCAATGGGGACATCGTCGTTGCGTTGGTGTGCGGCTCGGAAACGACGTTGAAGCGAATCTACCGGGAAGGTGACTCGATCCGGCTGCAACCGGCCAACTCCGCCATGGAACCGATCCGTGTGCCGGCCTCCGACGTCAACGTGCAAGGCCGCGTTCTGGCCGTCCTTCGCAAGTACAGATAAGAGTGGGATGAGGCGGGTTACGCCTCACCCCGTACACGCCAAGGAGCGTTTCCGTAAGGCGTGCAAAACCTCAGAACTCGTATCGTAGCGCAAACTGCATCTGGCGTGGAGTGTTGGCCTGGTCGCTGAACTTGCCCCAGTTGGCTGTTCCCACGCGGCTGATGGTGGGCGATCCGAAGCGGACCTGGTTAAACACGTTGAAGGTCTCCCAGCGGAACTGAAGGGAATGGCCTTCGTCGTAGGGCATCGAGAAGCGCTTAGCGACGGCGAAATCGATGTTGGATCTGCCCGGTCCCCAAACGGTATTGCGGCTGCCGCTTTGTCCGGGAAGCGTGAAGTCCCATTCGCTCAAGGTCGCGGTGGGATCGGCCCACATATTGGGGCCGCCTCGTCCGGAGACGGCCGGCGCATTCTTGGTGACCGTCGTCCGGGTAATTGGCCCGCGTGGCGTACCGAAGCCGGTAATGTTCCAGTTGGTGGGCCAGTTGCGCCCGTTGCCGACGCTGAATGGCAGTTCGGTGGATTGTGTCCAGACGCCGGAGATCTGCCAGCCGCCGATCAAGGCGTCGAGCCCGCGATTTGCACCACCGCCAAACCGTTTGCCTTTGCCGAAGGGCAGCTCATAGATGCCGAGCAAATTGTAGATGTGCCGCTGATCATAATCCGAAACAGCGCGCCGCTGGGAAGGATCCCAGGAGTTGACGAGGAATCCGCTGAAGGAGCCGGCGTTTTCCGCTGAAGAGGCCAGATCCTGCGACTTCGCGTAGGTGTAGTTGAAGTCGACGGTAAGCCCTTCTGAGAAGCGCTTGCGCAGGGTCCACTGCATGGCGTGATAGTTCCCGCCACCGATGGAACTCCAGGCCGAGAGCGCGGAGAACTGCGGATTCATCATCATGTTCGCGCCCAGCCGGCCGCAGTCGGGATCGCAGAACTGATCCAGGTCGGCGAGCGCGGAGGTGAAGTCGTTCGGATAGAATCGAGCCACGCGGAACACTTGCTGCGATGCGGTCTCGTTAGCGGTGGCCAGATTCCGGTAGAAGTTTTCAAAGAACGGAATGCGGGGTACCGCGGAGATCGCAGCCCGGTCGTTGACCAGCCGCGCCATGATGGTGGCGGCCTCAAAGTAGCTCTGGCCACTGGCCGGGTCGAACATGTTGGTGGGCATTGCCAGGTCGCGGTTCATGAGCGAGCGGCGGGACTGGCGGCCGACGTAGCTGCCCTGAAGGAACCAGCCGCTCTTGAACTCGCGCCCGATGGAGAAGTTCATGTTCATCGTGTAGGGCGGCTGCAAATTGTCGTCAATGGAGTTGGTGATGGCGAAACTGCCGGTACCGCGCGAGGGGAACTGAATCGGGAAGCCTCCGGGAGGCGCCGCGCGCAGCAGTTGAGACGGCACGCTGAAGACGCCGTTAAAGCGGGGAGCGGTGGAAGGCGTCAGTTGGCCGGCCGGGTTCACCAGTGTCGTGGCGAAACCGAAAGCCGTCAAGTCGAAGGTGCGCGCCAGAGGCTGGCCGAACAAGTCGTAGTACATGCCCCAGCCGGCGCGGATGGAGGTTTGTCCCGCTCCGCCAAACAGGAACTTGCCGATCGCAGATTGCGCGTTGGGCGACCAGGCGATTCCGACGCGAGGCGCGAAATTCTTCTTGTGGAATGGATAGATCGGCCGCGCATTCGGGTCGGAGCGTCCCAGGAAGCTGATGCGTCCGGCCTCTTCCTGGCTCTTGCCCTGATCCGCCAGAGCGCCACGGGTGTTAAACCATTGGCCGAGCGGAATGTTGGTGGAGACCTGCACGCCGTCGGCTTCGTAGATGGACGGCATCAGACTCCAGCGCAATCCATAGGTCAGCGTGAGATTCCGCTTGATGCGCCACGTGTCCTGAGCATACAGTTCATACTCCTCGTTCCGGTAGTCACGTTGGATCGGCGCTCCCACCGGCAGCAGCCCGCCGTCGATTTTGTAGTTGTAGCGGGCATTGCCTTGGCTGACGATGCCGAGAACGGCCATAATCGCGTCGTTGTAGGCGGTGCGGTCGGCAGAAGCCAGGTCGGCAGGTTGCAGGTCCGAGCCAGTTCCGCGGAGCCAGCTGACGTTGGTGGAAGCCGAATGGAAGGAACGGCCGAAATTATTCGACTGATTGGAAATCCGCCGCGTGATGAAACCGAACTGCACCGCATGCGTGTTCTTGGTCCAGCTCAGGTCCTCGCTGAACTGATGGACGGGGATCTGCCGCGAAATGCCGGTCGTGAGCCCGAAGCGGTCGGAAAGATTGCGGAAGCTGACGGCGGAGGCATTCTGGATGCCCGTGGTTTCGCGGGAGAGGCGAGTGATGCCATAGCGGAAGGTGCTCACCAGGTTGGAGGTGATGAGGGAATTGAAACCAATGGCCAGTCCCTTGGCATTGGTGAGGGCCACGTTGTTGGGCTGTTCGCCGGGAAACTGGGGAGCCCCGGTGGAACGGTCGTTCTGCAGCTGGCCGCGCACAAACACGTTGTGGGCTGAGTTAATGTTGTAGTCCAGCCGGGTAGTGTAGGTGGTGTTCCTCAACTGGAGAGGGGCCGTGAAGCGGAAGCCGACAATGTTGGCACCGTCGCCAAGTGTGAAATCGTTCGGCGTCGGGTAGGAGTTGAACAGCTGCAGCACCTGCTGGTTGGGCCCGAGGCCCAGCGGATCACGGGCCCGAACCTGCTGCGGGCTGAGCTGAATCGTCTGGCCGGCTGTGCTGCGGTACTGAATAATGCCCTGGCGAAGGTTCATCGAGGGGACCGTGCGGCTCACGTTGGCTTCGCTGCGGTCGCTACGCTGCTCCCAGTTGGCAAAGAAGAACAGCTTATTGCGCTTGATCGGGCCGCCGACGGAGGCGCCGGGAATGTTGATGAGCAGCTTGGGCCGTTTGACATCGGAGAGATTGTTGAAGAAGTCGTTGGCCGCTGTTGCCGTGTTGCGGTGGTACCAGTAAAGGGATCCGCGATATTCGTTGGTTCCGCTCTTTGTTACCAGCGCCACTTGGGCTCCCGAGGTTCGCCCCTGGTCGGCATTGGCGTTGGTGGTGGTGGTCCGGAACTCCTGCACCGAATCCAGCGTCACGCGCAGGACGCTGGTGAAGGAACTACGCTCCATCTGGTCATTCACGTCGACGCCGTCGAGGGTGACATTAGCCTGATCGGCTTTGCCGCCATTGACGTTGCCGAACACGTTGACGCCGGGCTGCAGCATCAGAATACCCACCACGTTGCGCGCAAACGACGGCAGTTGAATGATGCCGTGGCTGCCGATGGCGTTACCGATGGAGGCATCGGTGGTGTTCACCTGCACCGCCTCCGCGCTGACCGAGATGGTCTCGGCCACTGCACCCACTTTTTCAAATGCGATATTCAAGGTGGAGGGCACATTCACCAGCAGCCTCACTCCGTTCACGATCACGTCGGAAAAGCCGGAGGCCTTGCCCAGTATCTGGTAATTGCCCGGCTGCACTTGCGCGAAATGATAGCGCCCCTGCGGATCGGAAACCGCGGTGCGGGTCGCCTGCGTGTCGATGTTCTTCAGGGTGAGATGGGCCGAGCCGATCACTGCCCCCGTCGGATCCACCACCACACCACTGACCGAACTCAGATTCTGAGCGTAGAGAATTGAGGCGCCAAGCAATAATGCCGCGGCGCACACGAACAATTTGTTCATGTAACCACCCTTTCCACACCCACTCCAAAAGCGGGTGTCCTTTCCCTGGGATACTTTGATACCAGAAAGGCGGGGCAGTGTCAACGTGGGGGTGGTGCTGTTTACAAGGAAAAGCGGAACATGGCATCGCCAATAGGTACGCCGCGGACTTCAATTCGCTTCAAGTCCGCCGTGCCGGCGCCGAGTTGTTCGGCCAGCAGAAGCGTATTGTCGCACTTGGCAAAGGCGCCCGCACCTTGCGCGCGGGGATCGTAGCCCATGCACGCCGTCCCCACCGTATCCGTCGTCACCGGATTCGTCCCCACGATCATCAGGCCCGGCTTCACCAGCCGCACTCCTCGGATCCACGGCCCTTCCCCGCCCGCCATCGTTTCAATCCCGTCGATGATGGAGATGTGGATCGGCCGCGCCGCTACCAGCTCCGCCGTAATCCGCGGCATCCGGTATCCTGACTCCCGGCTGGAGGCGGGCTTCAACTCCGGCGCCGCCGATGAGGACGGCTGCCGCTTGCCGAAGTGGCAGGTTTCCACCCGCCCCTTGGTCGGATTCTCGTTCGGCTCATCCTTGCCTGCATCGTCACCGTAAATCGAGGCCGGCGTGATGCCGAAGATGTTCTTCATCGCCAGCGTGACGCCGCAGGTTGCGTGATCCTTCAGCTTCGCCAGGGAAACAAACACATCGGTCTCCTGGTAAGCCATGTTGAGGTCGTAGGAGGGGAACACAAGCCCCCCGCCGGGCACCTTGAACCGCGCGTACTTTTTCGAGGAGCCGAGCGCGTTGGTGTTCTCAAACTCTACCTTCGGCGCCGCGTTCTCGAATGCCCGCACGTTCCAGCCGGAGTCAAGCATGTACTCTTCCATCGGCCCCGGCGTACCCCAGCAGCTTTCGACAAACCTTATCCTCCGCGCTCCGGCTCTGCCCAGCAGATGCGCCAGCGCGCCCACCTGGCTGGGATGGGTGTAGTGCGTCACCCCCAGCGGACGGCCCTGGAACTTCAACGCCGGACTGCCGGTGAGGTTCAGCTTGATCGTCACTGTCTTGTTCCGGACCAGCTTCTCCAGCCCGCCCAGGCTGTCGAACATCGAGCCAAGCAGCGCCGCCTGGTCCTCGCCGTAGGAGTTGCAGCGCGCAATCGCCACCGGCGCGGTAGGCGTGGTTGCGGCGGAAAGCGCCAGCGGAGCGCCCAGCATCTGGGCGAACAGTTCACGTCGGCTAAGGGATCGCATGGTTACCTCCTATTCTAGGACCAGGGTGGCAATCGTGGAAACTTTGTCGATGTCGATGCCGGTTCCCGTTCCTTCTTCCACGACATAGACCGGCATGGAGCGCGGCGCCCGGCCCGGCTCATGAAGCATCGCCTTGGTGTACTTGCCCAGCACGTGGGCGGTAATGGATTCCACCGGGTAGTCGGAGTAGTTCACCAGGTGCAAGAGGACGGGCGTTCCGGCCGGCGCGCCCACAAGACTGGAGAGAATCGTTGATACGTTGAACAGGCGCGCGCCCAGGTTGCGCCGCCCTGTCATCGAGTTGATCTCTTTCCAAATGGCGTCGATGGTTTCGATCTCTTCCTTGCTGAGTGTGATCTTGTCGGCGGTGACCGGCGGAAATTTCCACTGCGCCGGCGCGCTGAGCAGCGTGTTTCCGGAGCGGGTGAACCGCCCGAGCGTCTCCTTTTGCTCTTCGGTGAGGGCGGCCGGGTCGACACTGACGGCCATCCGGGCGCCTTCCATGAACTCGTCCGACAGAAGGCGGCTGGGCACGGCTCGCACCGGCGTATGCTTTACCGCGATCATATCGAGGATGCCGCCGGAGAACAGTCCGCCGCTGGCGGAATCCTGCACTAGCGCCAGTTGTCCGCGCGGTGTAAACCCACGCCACGGTTTCTGATTCTGATAGAAGCGCAGGTGCGCCGCGATCGTTTCCCATCCGGCCAACGCCTTTTCCTCCCGCGCCAGCAGGCGGCGTGAGAAGTCCTCGTCGAGTGAAACCACCCAGCGCGCGCCGACGATGGCTGCATCGCCGATTGCCTGTAAATAACGGGCGGTCGGAAACGCCGTTCCCGGCGGCGGCCGGTTGGCGATCCAGATCTCGGCCTTCGTCGCCGCCCGCGCAAAGCGCAGGAACCCCGCATTGGTGTCGATCCACGGCCCGCCGGTGGGGGCAGCCTTGGCCGCATCCTCCTCGGTCACGTTGATGCCAGGCCAGACGCCCTGATGGGTACCCACAACCGGTGCGCCTCCGGCAAAATCCATGTGCGCCCGCGGTCCGACACGGATCACAGGCAACTCCCCGGCGGCAGGTTCCCCGCCCCCGCTGAAGTCTCCTTCCAGCATCAGGCCGGTCAGCTTCGCCTTTGGCAACGCATCTCCCGGACGGACAACGCCTAGCGTTGCAATGCCTAATCCGGCCGCTTTGTCCAGGAATTCCGGCGACCAGTGTTCCTTTTCGAGCAGCAGGCAGTTGATCGGAGTGGCGCGAACCAACTCCAGCGAGGAGGGATCCGAAGAAGTCCACCGTGCCGGAATCCAGTCCGCGAAATTCGTGAGCAGCAGAAGCGCGAGCAGCATCTCTCGCTTCTATTTTAGATGGGGAACAGGGACTCTGTAGCTGCCGGAAAAAATCTCGGAGAAGATTTCCAGCATCTGCGCGTGTACCAAGCCGTTATCAGCCAATAAATGTGCGCCGCCGAGCTTCGCGGCGCCGGCCTGCATGTCCGAGCAGCGGCCTCCGGCTTCTTCAATCAACAGCGTTCCGGCCGCCATGTCCCAGGGGTTCAACCCGAACTCCCAGAAGGCGTCCAAGCGCCCGCAGGAGACGTAGGCCAGATCGAGCGCGGCGGAACCGCCGCGGCGGACACCGTGCGTCGCCATCGCCAGCTGATGATAGAAATGCACGTTGATGTTCAGGTGACGCTTGCGCGAAGGAAAGCCCGTCGCCACCAGGCAGTCCTCCAGCCGGCTCACCTTCGATACCTGAATGCGCCGGTTGTTCAAATAGGCGCCCGAGCCGCGCTCGGCGGCGAACATTTCCTGCCGCAGCGGATCGAAAACTACGCCGGCGATCATCTGCCCGGCCTGTTCCAGCGCCAGCGTCGTGTTGAACATCGGGAAGCCGTGAGCGAAGTTGGTGGTGCCGTCCAGCGGATCGACATACCAGCGGAATTCCGAACCGAAGTCGTGATTATTGCCTTCCTCGGCGACGATGGAATGCTGCGGGAAGTGTGAACGCAGTCGTTCGACGATTAACTTTTCGCTGGCCCGGTCGGCTTCGGTGACCAGGTCGAAGTCGCCTTTCAGTTCGTACCCGATGCGGCGCTCGGCCATGTTCGCCAGCAACGCTCCCGCCTCCCGCGCGATATCGATGGCGGTTTCCAGGTAGGAGGCCACTAGGCCGTTTCCTCTTCAAACAGGTACTTGATGTCGTGTTTGTAGATGAACAGATTCGGCTCGCCCTTGCGAGTCAAGCGGACAAAGCTGGCGTCGTAGTACTCGAGGATACCGGAGAACTCTTCGTTGGTGCGCATCCGGATGCGCACGGGCACGGCATCATCGATCAATTGGCGCAAGTAAGCCGGCTCTTCGAAAGTCTGTTCCGGTGCGCGCGTTTTTGGCTTTTGAGTGGCCAAGGGAACTCCTGAATTCCAAGGGGTTGGAGGCTCTGTTAATCCTCATAATAGCCGCTGCGGGTGAACACCTGCAAATCAGGGCGCGGCAACTCGACACGGATGGTCCGAAACTTGTTTTTAGACTCGGGCAGTCCCTTCGGATAATAGCCGATCAGGTACTGCGTCCTCAGCTCGCGCAGGATTTCGGCGAATGCCTCGTTCAACGCCGGTCCTGCCGAGGGAAAGAAAATCCGCCCGCCGGTGCTCCGGCTCATCGTGATGAGCGCGTGTTCGCCGCCGAGATTGCGGCCGGCTTCATTGGTGATGGGTACGGTGACGATGGGATAGATAACGGCGTCGGCGCGATGCACGGCACGCAGGGCCTCTTGATAGTTGCGCACGCTGGTGGTGTCGTTGCCGTCACTGACGATGACGATCACGTGGCGGCCTTCGCGGTCAGAGAGATGTTCGGCCGCGAACCATAGCGCGTCGTAGACGGAGGTGCCCGCTTCCGCCTTCAATCTACTCAGCGCCCTCTCCACCCGCGACGGACTCCGCGTGAAGCTGGAATGCAGCGTCACGTCGTGGTTGAAGGAATAGAAGCTGAGCGCGTCCTTGGTGTTGCCTTCCGCCACCAGCGCGCGCAGAAAGCGCGCCGCGGCGTCCACTTCGTACTTCAGCTCCTTGGCGGTGGAGGCGCTGGTGTCCACCAACAAGGCGATGGAAAGCGGTTGCTCGCTGTGCCGCTCAAATACGGCCACCTCCTGCGGAACGCCGCTGTCGGTGATCTTGAAGTCTTCCTTCGTCAGCGAACCCACCAGCGCGCCGGAGGCATCCTTGACGGTGACCAGTAGCCGCACCAGCCGCACGTCGACGCGGAATACATGCTCCTGCGCGAAGCCCAGGGCCGCTCCCACCAAAGCCACACCCAGCACGGACGCGATCAGGACGCGGTATTTCAGCTTCCGACGGATTCGTCCCACTCTCCCTCTACCCAAACCTCGCCGCCGTCAAAATATTCCTTCTTCCATATCGGCACCATGCGCTTCAGCCTGTTGATGCCTTCCAACGCCGCCTCAAAGGCCGCCTTGCGATGCGGCGCCGTCACCACGACGGCCACGCTCGCCTCTCCGATCTCCAGCCTGCCAAGCCGGTGAACCAACGCGATACGGCCAATCGAAAACTCGGCGGCGATCTGGCGCCCGATCTGCGCCAGCGTCTTCACCGCCATCGCCTCATAGCATTCATACTCCAGATACAATGTGCGGCGGCCCTTGGTGTTGTTGCGGACCACTCCTTCAAAATCGACAACGGCGCCGTCCTCCGGGCGCAACAGCCGCTCCACGATTGCCTTCGTGTCGATCGGCGCCCGTGTGAGCCCGAAGAAGTTCCCCGTCTCGTGATCGGCGATTTCATGCGTGAACGGACCCAGCCCGCCGCTGACGGGCGGCAGAAAGGCCACTTCATCGCCGTCGGCAAGCCGGTCCTGGCGGCCGGCGAACTCCTGATTGCGGGACAGCACGATGCTGGACTCCATCTGCTTCAGCTTCGGTTGACGGGCGGCGTAGTGGTCGAACAGGTCTTGCAGGCTCTGTCCTTCGGCGATTTCCACATCGTCCGAGGATTTGCCCAACCAGTCCCGGACCATGCCGAAAAACAGGACGCGAATCCGCACAACCGCTATCCTAGCAGACGCTTGCATGGCCAAGCCGGTTGCCGCAACCAGCGGTTATAATGCCGGATTCATGACATTTCACGAAACCCGCCTCCGCGTTCGTTACGCCGAAACCGATCAGATGGGCGTGGTTTACCATGCCAACTACCTGGTCTGGATGGAAGTCGGACGCGTCGAGTACTGCCGCTCTCAAGGGCTTCGCTACCGCGATCTGGAGAGCGGCGAGAAAGTGCGGCTGGCGGTGGTGGAGGCCGGCTGCCGCTACCTCACCCCGGCGCGCTATGACGATGAAGTAATCATCAAGAGCTGGGTAGAGCAAGCCAGCAAGCGCATGGTGATCTTCGGTTACGAGATGCGCCACGCCGACTCCGGGGCCATTCTGGCGACCGGGCGGACGAAGCACATCTTCCTCAACCAGGACATGAAACCATGCAAGCTGCCGGAAGCCTACGTCTCGATCTTCAAAACAACAGCTTCGCCGCCAGAATAATCTCCCGCGGCTCGGTGCGCGCCGCCGGATTCAGATTACCAAACCGCGAATTGGCCACGTCCACCGACTGAATGCGGCTGAACCAGGGGTAGTTGAACGCGTTCTGCGCGTCGGCGCGGATCTGGAACTTCACGCGTTCCTTGATCGGGATCTCCTTGTTCACCGACACTTCCCAAACATTCAGCGCCTTGCTCCGCACATCGGAGAAGCGCGTCGGGAAGTTCTGTAGCGTGAACGGCGCAATGCGTTGACGCGGGAATAGGGACGTGTCAAAGAAGACATCGTTGAGCGGATCAAACTGCGAGCGGCCTTGTTGCGATGCCAGTGCGTCGCGTTGGGAATGATTCAGCCGTGCGCTGCGCGCGGCCAGCGGCGCCGCATTGGGAAAGGCGAACAATAGCCCGGAGCGCATCACGTACTGCACGTTGAGGTTCCAGTTGCCCACGAATCCGTTCAATATGCGGTTCATTCCGGATCCCCAGCGCTGCCCCTTGCCGAACGGAAGCGCATAGCTGGTGAGTACGGACAGCTGGTGCGGAGAGTCAAATTCGGCGAGCCGTTTCTCCAGCTGCGTATCCAACAAGTTGTTCAAGTGGATGTCCTGGGCGTTGAGCACGTTGACGCGCTCCAGCGTTTTCGACAGCGTGTAGGAGATCTGCATCGCCAACCCTTGGGAAAAGCGCCGCGTCGCCTTCATTTGCAGCGAATCATAACGCTGGCTGCCGATGGGAACATCGGAGATGCTGACGTTGGAGTAATGCGGAAACGCAACGAGCGTTTGCGAACGAGGAATCGTGTTGCCGTTGAACGCCGAGCCGGGCAGCAGTCCTGCCATTGGGTTCGGTACCTGCTGGTTGAAGAAGGCGGCCCGCTCGGCGAGCGGCCGCGATTCCAGCAAGTCGCGCGCGATGAAATTCAGCCCCAGACCCACGGGTAACTTGCGGCTGATGTTGCCGGAATAGGATGCGTCCACGGTAAAGCCCCACGGCAGCTCGCGCTGAATGCCGAAGGAGAACTGATGGGAGTAAGGCAGCACGCGGTCCAGCCACTGCGCTCCGACACCCAAACCGAGGTTGGTCGCAAGGCCCAGCGAGCTACCGATCGGTTGCAGCAGGCCGGAGGGGAACAGCCGCACCGGGAAAGGATCGCTCATGTTGACGGCCGGGTTGATATTGTCCGTGGTCGCCACCAGTGGCGTCGGCCGGGAGAAGCCGGCGTCGCTGCCGTTGGAATGCTGCCCCAGATAGCTCAACCCGTAGCCGCCGCGAAGCACCCATTTTGCCGAAGGCTGCCAGGCGACGCCGATGCGCGGCTGCCAGTTGTTGCGATCGGGAAGAAAGGCGCGGCGCTGATCCGCCCCGGCAAACAGGAGTCCGCCGCGCAGATTCAAGCCCTGCACCCTGGCTGACAGCGGACTGGCCTGATCAAAGGCAAAGCCGCGGATCATGCGGTCGAAACGTTCGGTAACCGGGGTCTCATAATCCCACCTCAACCCGAGATTGATGGTGAGATTGCGCGCGATCTTCCAGTCGTCCTGGACGAAGAACCCGAAATAGTGGTTCTGGTAGGCGGGGTCGATGTTGCGGTCGACGAAACCGGCGGTGGGGTGGCCAAGCAGAAAGGTCGCCAGCTCGTTGCCCGAGGTGGCGTCGGCGCGCAATGGATCCCGCTGCGTCCAGCGTTTGTCGAAGGTGAAGTTGCCGCTGGCGGCGCCCGGCTGAAGCCGGTTGCGGTTGTAGCGGCGGAAGTCGCCGCCGTATTTCAGCGAATGGCGCCCGCGCATCCAAGAGACACTCGGCTGCAGGCTGTAAGTATCGTTGGTGGAATATTGCGTGACTCTCGTCGTGCCCAACTCCGTATAGGTGCCCATGTTGAACCGCGGAAACTGGACGGCGGTGAATTGCCGCACCAGCGAATCCGGCATGCCCAACTGCCGCGGGTCGAATCCCCCCGCGAAAATATTCCCGCCGAACTCCTCATAGCGCGAAAGCCCTCCGCGGAGCGTAAACACCATCGCCGGATTCAGGGTGTAGGTCATGTCCGCCGCCCAGGTGCGGGATACGCGCGTCGAAGGGGCCTCCGTGCTGGGCTCCGCGGGGTTGGTGCCCCAGACGATCCGCGCGAAATTGGTCCACGGCGTCTGCGCGTAGCGGAAGCTGTAGCTGGTCTTATTCGTTGGCCGCGCGTCCAGTTTTCCGTTCCAGGAATCGTATCCATTTCGAGCGGCGGTGAGCAGCACGTAGTTGCCTTCGTTATCCGGCCCCAGCGGCGCCGAATTCGGTTGCGGGTAGAAAGAGGCTGCTTTTGCCGTCACCGGATTCAGGCGGGAAGCGGGAATCCGGTTGCCTGCAAAAGGCTGCCGGTTCTGCGGATCGAAGATCACCACCGGCTGATTCAGGTTGTTACGCAACTGCGAAAAGTCGCCCTGGAGCTCGGCGGCGGTCGGCATTTTCCGCACTTGAAGGTTCGGGTTGCGCTCGCGCAGCCCTTCCAGCGACAGCATGAAGAACAGTTTGTTGCGTCCATCCAGCAGCTTGGGCACATACACCGGGCCGTCGATGCCGAAACCAAAAACGTTCTGCCGGAAAGGTGACTTGCGCTGGCCGACGGCATTATTGATCCAACTTGTGGCGTACAGTTTCTCGTTCTCCAGGAAATGGAACATTTGCCCGTGCAGCGAATTAGTGCCGCTCCGCAGAGTGATGGAAGTGACGCCGCCGCCGATGCGGCCATACTGGGCGTCGTAGCTGTTGGAAAGAATGCTCACCTCTTCCACCGCCTGCAAGGCGGGAACGTAGGCTACGCCACGGTCTGCCAGCGTCGTGGGGATGCCGTCGATGAGCGTTTCATTCTCCCTCACGCGGCCGCCGTTGATGGTCACACCGTTGATGTTGCCGAACGCGTACAGCTCGAAATCGCCCCAGTAGTTGCTCGCCTTCGCCACCCCGGGCAGCGTGTACTGAAACTGGTACAGGTTCCGGCCGCTGGTGGGGATGTTATTGACGAATTGGTTCTCGATGGTGGAGATTCGCGTGGCGGTTTCCGTCTGCAGCTGCGGCGCCTCGCCGGTTACCGTGACGCTTTCCGAGACCGCGCCCAGCTCCAGACGAATGTCGAGACCCAGCCGGTCGGCGGCGCTCAAGGCGAGCCCGTCACGCGTGAACTTCTTGAACCCGGCCTTTTCCACCGCCAGTGAGTAGCGGTCCGGCAGCAGGGAAGGGATCAGGTAGCGGCCGCTCTCATTGGTCTGCGCCTCGGTCAACGTATTGCGCGTCAGGCTGCGCATCTGGACCTTGGCGTCCAACACAGGCGCGCCCGTCTGGTCGATAACAGATCCAGCGATGGAAGCACGGAACTCCTGCGCGGAAAGCGCGGTCAGGCACAGCAGCGCCAGGCAAATAAGGCGGTTCATGAAGGGCTCCTTGGTTGGGTTCTTACAACCCCTGTAGCCACAACATATGCCAACCAAACGCCGGAGTCAATCCGTATGTGATGGCTTACTCGCCCTGCTCCAGGGAGAAGGCCCGGACCCCGTCAAAGGCGCATAGGTTTTCGGTCTTGATGAAATCCAGCCCTTGCGCGGAGATTTGGCCCAGCAACTCCACAATCTGCGCATGGCTGACCGGAGCGTTGGCCTGATTGGCCGTGTAGCGGCAGCGCCAATGGTCCGAACAGAAGGTCTCGGGCATCCCTTCCGGCCACACCTTTACGCCGCGATTGGAGATCATGTGCAGCTTCACGCCGTTCACCGAGACCTTGCCCAGCGCCTTGGCCAAATCATCCGGCGACCCGGCCGACCAGTGCAGGAACACATCGACGCCAAGCAGATCCTTCTTTGCCTTCGGCCTCTCCTTCGCCGCCGAAGTCACGTTCTGCTTCGGCGCCGCTTGGTAGGAAACCGGCTTCAGCTTTTCCGGCCCCTTGCCGAGCCTTTCGACGACGGCCGCGGCGAACTCCTTCGTTCCCACCTTCTCCTTGGAAACGCCCTCCTGGAAGATGTCGTAGGTGTGAATGCCGTCCTCCATCGTCCGCAGCCAGGCGTTGTGAACGCGCTCGGCCACGTCTGCCTGGTTGATGTGAACCAGCATCATCACGCCGCCCAGCAACAGTCCGCTGGGGTTGGCCAGGTTCTGGTTCGCGCGCCGCGGCGCAGAGCCGTGAATCGCCTCAAACATCGCCGCGCCGGTGCCGATGTTGGCCGATCCGGCCAAGCCCACCGAGCCGGCGATCTGCGCGGCTACGTCGGAGAGAATGTCGCCGTAGAGATTCGGCATCACCACCACGTCAAACGCTGTGGGCGTGTCGGCCAGCTTCGCCGCGCCGATATCGACGATCCAGTGTTCTTTCTCGATATCGGGATACTCGGCGCCGATCTCGTCAAAAACCTTGTGGAACAGTCCGTCACTCAGCTTCATGATGTTGTCCTTCGTGAAGCAGGTGACCTTCTTGCGCCGGTTGCGCACGGCGTAATCGAAGGCGTAACGCACGATCTTCTCGCTGCCGGGGCGTGAGATGATCTTCAGGCTCTGCACCACCTGGTCGGTCTGCTGGTGCTCGATGCCGGCGTAGAGGTCTTCTTCGTTTTCGCGCACGATCACCACGTCCATCCCGGGGTATTTCGTGTCGACGTAGGGATGATAGGCGACGCAGGGCCGGACGTTGGCATAAAGGCCAAGCGTCTTTCGCGTCGTCACGTTCAGGCTTTTGAAACCGCCGCCTTGCGGGGTGGTGATGGGGGCCTTCAGAAACACCTTGGTGCGGCGGAGCGACTCCCAGCTGGAGGGCTCGATGCCGGCGGAAATCCCGCGCAGGTAGACCTTTTCTCCGATCTCGATGGTTTCCATATCCAGCCGCGCTCCGGCCTCCTGAAGGATGTGTAGCGTGGCGGCCATGATTTCCGGGCCGATTCCGTCGCCGTGGGCGACCGTGATGGGTACGTTTGCCATAGAAGATATCTTTTCCTGGGATGTGAAATGGAGATGAACTAACCAAGATAAACGTTCCAGCGGTCTGCCAGCAAGCGGGATGGGCTCAGGGACCCTCTTGCCGGCGGTACAGGGTCCAGCGCTGCCCGCTGGGCCCGTAGTAGGAGTGGTCCGAATACAGCTTGTATACGGCCCCGGAATCGGCGACGAATCGCTCGGGAACGCGGCCTTCCGGCCGCAGCGTTTCGAGAATATGCCAGTCTGCGGTGGCGCCGGCGGGAGTCTCCGGCCGGAAATCCATCTCCATGCCGAGAAGCGGGACGTAGTAGCTGAGCAAGGCGCTCACCCGGAAAACGCTGGCCGCCGACAGTGTCTTCCTTCCCCCGTCCGCGCCGGACGCCATGCCCTCCAGAGCCGCCTTGTATCCGCCCCGGCCGCCGACGAGAAACCGGATGTCCTGCTGCAGATGGCCCCCCACAACAAGGGTGAGTTGCACCACGGCTGCCAGGCGCCAGTAGCCGCCTCGTTTCCACATCGACGCGATGGCGTAGGCAAGCAGCAGGAGGCTGACAAGAATCGTCGGCAACAAATACCGGGAATGCACCAGCAGCACCGATTTCATCCACGCACCGGCAAGCGTCAAAGCCGGCGGCGCGAGGAAGGCGCCCGCAATCAGAGCCGTGAACAGTCCCAGATGATGGCGGCGGACGCGGTCCAGCGCCCAGAGAATCGCCACGATACCGGCAATCCAGCTCAACTGGTTCACAGCCCGCCATTGCCAGCCGCCAAACAAAGCCTCCAAAAAGTCGGCGAGGAATTCACTCCACGGCGTGGGAGGCGCTCCGAGAACGTTGCGGCGGCTCAGGAATACCAGTCCATAGAAAGAGAAAAATGCCATGGGCCCAAGATGCCACCGCAAGCTCTCTTTCACGCGTTGCGCGACGCTGGCCCCTTCCCGGCATGCGAGAAACGGAGTGCCAACCAGAAGCGCGGCGTAGAAGTGCAAGAACGTGAGGTGGGAAAGAGTGCCCAACACGAAAGCGGCGCAGAACGCCGCCGGGTGGCGGCGACGGTAAAGCAGCTCCGCCGCCAGCAGGCCGAAGCACAGCATCAAGGCGTAACCGCGGGCCTCCGTCGAATAGACAACCAGCGGATAGGAAACCGCCAGCAGCAGCGCCGCAAGCAGCGAGGTGAGCCGGTCAAAACGGCGAACGAACCATGTGGCCAGCGCCACCGCCGCAAGTCCGCCGGCAAACGAAGGCAACCGGTACAGCTCCCAGCGTGACGTGGCACCGGCCAGGTACATCCACAAGCTGACCAGCGGATGATTGTTGTCGGAACTGGGCGACGTCAGGATATCGGCGGGGTGGATAACTTCAGCTTGCACCCACAGCGCCGAGTAGACTTCGTCAAACCAGAATTCATGGAAAAGGCCAGGCCAGCGCAGCCCGCAGGCCAGCAGCCCCAAGCTAACCCAGGGCAGGACAGCCGGAAGTCGCGATGGCGGTCGAGCGGGTGAGGACGATTCGGAACTCAATCGTAGACATTGTGGCGGTTGACGCGCGGTACGGTCAACAGATATAACCTCAGTGACCGTTCCAGGAAAGGAAGCACACTATGAGAAGGACCTTCATCAGGCAATTGTGGATATGCGCCGCGGCGGCCATCGCGTTGCAGGCTCAGCCGGATACCAACTACAAGCCGAAGCGGATCAATCGCGCCATTGAGCTGCTCGAAGCGGGCCAGCCCATCTACTACACAGGCGGACGAGGCGGCTATGAGGAAGGCAAAAAGATGGCCCACACCTGGGCCGATTACATCAACTATGAAATGGAGCACGGCGCGCTGGATTTCACCGCCCTGCGCGGTTTCATGAAAGGGTTGGTCGACGGCGGTCCCACCAAGAGCGGCCACCGCACTCCGGCCGTGATCGTCACGCTGCCGGTTCTTGGGATAGATGAGGCCCACATGCGCGCCAATTTCTGGGTGGTGCAGCAGGCGCAGGCCGCCGGTGTGCACGGGATTCTCCTCTGCCATGCGCGCAGTCCGGAGGCGGTGCGGGTGTTTGTCGAGAGCATGCGCTACCCCAATGCGAAGCCGGTGAAGGGGCTGGGCGAAGGATTGCTGGGCAACGGCAGCCAGGGTTATGCGTCGCAGATTTGGGGAATCACGGCGCAGGAGTATATGAAGAAGGCCGATCCATGGCCGCTCAATCCCGAGGGCGAATTCCTTCTTGGCTTAAAAATCGAAGACAAGTACGCGCTGGCCAATGCGGAAAAAGTGGCGGCCGTGCCGGGGATCGCCTTCGCCGAATGGGGGCCCGGCGACATGGGCATTTCCCTCACTCTTCCCGATGGTCACGGCCCGAATCGCGAACTGCACCCGAAGATGCTGGAGGCCCGCGCCAAAGTGCTGGCTGCCTGCAAAGCCAACAAGCTGGCCTTCCTCAACACGGTTCGCCCGAATGATGTGGAGGAGATGATCAAAGAAGGCGTCATGATCGGTTCCGGCGGTCAAGAGGCCGCCGAAAAGGGACGCCGTCACACCAAACGGAAGATGCCCTGGTAGCCAGGAAGGAGCCATTCTCTATGTGGCGCAGAAGAGATCTATTGAAAGCCGCGGCCGCCGCGCCGCTGGCTATTGCCGCCGTCGACCCGCTGGCCAAGCTGAAGATCGGCGTTACCGACTGGAATCTCCGGCAAACAGGAAAGCTGGAAGCGCTGGCGTTGGCCAAGCGGCTCGGCTTCGACGGCGCCGAGGTCAGCCTCGGCCGCCGCGTCGTGGATAACCGCCTCCCTATGGACGATGCCGCCTTGCAGGATCAATACCTGGCCGAGGCGGCACGCCTGAACGTCGCCATTGCCGGCACCTGTCTCGACGTCCTGCATGTCAACTACCTCAAAAACGACAAGCTGGGCCAAAAATGGGTGGCCGAAGGAATCCCGATCACCCGGAAGCTGAACGCCCGTGTCATGCTGCTGCCTTTCTTCGGCAAAGGGGCTCTGGAGACGCGCCAGGAGATGGACTACGTCGGCGACGTGCTACGGGAACTGGCCCCGGAGGCCGAAAAGGCCGGCATCCTGCTTGGCCTGGAAGACACGATCTCCGCCGAGGACAACGTCCGGATCATGGAACGGACGCGGTCCAAGGCGGTACTGGTCTACTACGACGTAGGCAACTCCACCCGCGCCGGTTTCGATCCGGCCAAGGAGATCGCCTGGCTAGGCAAGAGCCGCATCTGCCAGTTTCACCTCAAGGACAACCCCCACTATCTCGGGGAAGGCAAGATCGACTTTCCCGCCATCGTGAAATCGATCGCGGGGCTGGGCGGTTTCGAGGGGTTCGCCAATTTAGAGACCTCCACGCAGCAGTCGGTGGAAGAGGATATGACGCGGAATCTTGGCTACCTTCGTCGGCTTCTGGAGGGGGAGAAGAAAGGGTGAATAACAAAGCACCTCAAAGTGGTGATTAGCCTCTGTTCATCCGCCGCATTCACACACAACACCTTACCCCTTCACTGCAACTATCGTACCAGAACTTTAACGTGAGCAAAACGGTTTTTTGGGCTGTTTGGTGAAATTTTTTTGTTGACAGAAAAACTTTCCATGTTTACCATACCCTTCTAGCTTCCGTAACACGATAGAAACAACTTCTGCGAGGTGTATACATGGGGCCGAGCCTGTCCTTCCAAATCGGGGAACGTGTTGTATATCCGAACCAGGGCGTGGGAACGATTGAGAACATCAGTACCAGGAATTTCGGGGTACGGTCCGAGAGATTCTATCTGCTACGGTTGCAAGCAAATAGCATGACTATTATGGTCCCCTTCTCCCACGTCAACGATGTGGGCCTGAGGAAGGTCACGCGCAATTGCGAAATCACCCGAATGCTGGATTTCCTCACCGCCGGACGTTGCCGCCACTGTTCGGACTGGAAGAACCGCTTCAAGGAGAACTCGGAAAAGATGCGCATCGGTGCCCTTGCCGAAGTGGCCGAGGTCTTCAAGACCCTGCTCGTCCAGCAGAAAGAAAAGCCGTTATCCTTCCGTGAAAAGAAGATGCTGGACCGTGCCCGCCACATGCTCATCACGGAGGTCTCCATCAGCCGCAACCTATCGCTGGTGCAGGCCGCCGAAGTCCTCCAAAAGGCGCTCGGGAAGGCCTCGCTGTCTCTCCCAGATCCTCTCTAGCTCTCGGTTCGCCGATTCCACTGCCTCTTTCCGCTTGCTGGGAGACGACTGCCCGGTGTGCGTCTAGGCAATAAACCCTATCCGACCCTAGAAAACAGCTTATACGATCAGCCCGGCTAAGGCATTTGCCGCCTAGGAATGGACCTTCGGTTTCTTTACCATACCAATGAAGGGACTACTTCTTTAGAGCATGCGGTGCCTGCATTGTGGCAAGCGGCTTCCGATTCTCAAACAGATCTCCAGCGGGGAGTTCTGTTCAGAGAATCACCGGGCTGCTTATATACGGGAACAAGAAGAGCTGGCACTGCTGCGTCTCGTCGACAATGCGCCCAAAGGCCCGCTTCCGTCAAGATCATCGACGCGAAAGTCCTCCGGGAAGGCCAACAAGCGCCAGGAAACCAGAGAGTTCTTTGACGGGTTGATGGATCACCCGGCGCTCGCCGTGAATTGGGGACTGGACGTTAACTCGGCAATCGAATCGGAGCCGGTTCTCGAAATGGTAGGGGCAAGCTTGCCGAGGCTGGAGCATGGCTGGCTCCCCTGTACTATCGCGGAGCCGGCGGCGGTGGTCGAGACGGTGATTGGTCCACATGGACTCCGCCCACTGGCTCGACTGACCGTGGCGGAGGGACTGGAACCGGATTTGATCGGCGAGAGTCTGGCCAAGCTGAGGGGCGGATTGCGGATCGAGCAAAGCCCGGTCTACTCCACCGACGGTCCTCCCGTGGCGAGGCCGCTGATCCTGAGCCGGAATTGGATGGGTCCAAAAGACGACCGAAGCCTCGTCCAAATGATCCGGCCACCTGCGAACCACAATGGACTTCGCGAAAACTACCGCCCGGATGGCTACCCCAAGGCAGGCCTTGATGTGGATGAGCGCGAACTGCTCGGCTTTGAGCAGATGGAACGCGCCTTCAGCGGCGCCAGTCTTTTCTGGTACCAAGGTCCTTCCGGGGCCAGCGATGAACTTTTCCCCATCCGCCGGCCGGAAGTCAAGCCGGAGAGTCCGGCCGCCCCCGTTCATTTTGATTTGGTCGGGAAACCGGCCCCCGGGTTCCCCATGGCGGGGCTGCGTGTTGTCGATTCCAAACGGGGCGTCACCGGGCGCCTGGAACCGCGGGAGATTTCGGAAGAGCATCTTCACCGTGTCCCCGCCTGCTACCGGCCGATGATGGAGTTACGGCTGCGTGCGGCTCTATCGTGGGCTGGCCGGGCGGCACTGCCGATGGAAGGCGCGTCATGGGGAGAAGCCTGCGTCGGTGCGTTCTGGGAAAAAGAACTGCTGACGCCGTTTATCGTCCCCCCCCGTTCCCGCTACTCCGGAGTCGTCCGCTTCAACCCGCCCGAGTTTGGGCTGCGATCTTTACGGATCTACCCCAAGTCAGGGGAAAACACGCGGCGGCGGAGAAGGTTCTACGTTCAACCGCTGGAGGCCGAACCGGCCGGCGTCCGGCTCCAGATTCGCGACGCCAAGGTGCTCTGCGATTGGGTCCCGGTGCAAAGCTGGTTGCTTGAACTGGAAGTGGATTTTGAACCGCGTTCTATGCTTCTCCATCCAAGCTGCGGCATGGAAAGCGAGTGCGCACATGAAGAGGAGCAGCCTCGTGCCGCATACCTGCCGCAATCGCACCGGCGGGGAGCGGCGCCAGTGATGTGGACCGGGCACGGCGGCCGCCTGTTTTCGCTCCCGATGGACCGCGTGCTGGCCCTGCAATATGGAGAAAAGCCGGCTGGTATTTGCTCGGCCGAGGTTCTGATTCCTCCGGTGCGACGGCCCGTCGCTGGTTTGTCTGCCTTGGCCGAAGGATCCCCGCTGGATGCCGATCCGCTGCCCGTCTGGAGGGAGCATGTGCGCAACGCGGCGCTTGCTTGGGCGAGAGTTCCGTCCGCGGTCCGTTGGGGCGGCATCTCGGTGATCGCGGCCCTGCTGGCGCTAGCCGTGTTGCCGGAGCAGAAGGGTTATGGCCAGGCGGGGCAGCAGTCCGTAGAATCAACCTCCCTTTCCAGCCACTGGGCCAACGTGCAATCACAGATCCTCAGCCGCGCCGCGATTGCGCTCACCGACGACTTCCGCAATGGCTTGTCCGATTGGGAGGGCAAGGACGACTGGGCCCGTTTCTGGTCCTATGACGATTCCGGGTTCGTCCGCACAGGTCCGCCCGCGCTCTTTACCCCCACCCTGAGCATGACCGATTACCGCATGGAACTGCTCGGCCAGATCGACAAGCGCAGCATGGGTTGGCTGGTTCGCGCTCGTGATCTGGACAACCATTACGCCATGAAGCTCACCATCGTGCAGCCCGGCCCGATTCCCGAGGTTCACCTCCAGCGCTATGCCGTGCTGGGTGGAAAAGCGGGCCCCGTCCACTCCAAACGCCTGCCCGTGCAAGTGCGCAACGATACCGTCTACAAAGTACTGGTTGAGGTGAAAGACGAAAACTTCATCGTCTCGGTCCAGGATGTTGTCGTCGACAGCTGGAGCGAGCCCAACCTGACCAGCGGCGGCGTTGGTCTATTCACGGGAAAGGGCGAGATGAGCAGGGTCCGTTGGATCGGAGTTTGGCATCAATACGACACATTAGGCAGGCTCTGCGCATTTCTTGCGCCTCCAGGCTTGCCCGGCAAAGAAAGAGAGGAGTAATTCGGAATGAGTCCCAAAAAGAAGACGGGAGAAACCAAGTCCGGCGGCGACCGCGCCGCTGCGTCGAACCAGGTGGGGCGCGCCGTGAGTTTGCACCTGGAAGGGAAACTCAAGGAGGCCCTCAAGGAACTGGATCAAGCCCTGGAAATGGGCGAAGCCACGGCGGAGGTTCATGCCGCACGCGGCCATATTCAGTTCGAGCTGGAGCAATACGAGGACGCCGCCGTCAGCTACTCCAAGCTGCTCGACCTGGATCCACGGCACCCTACTGCCAACTTCAACCTGGCCGTCTGCCTGGAGAAGCTCGGCCGCTGGGCGCAGGCCGCCGAAGGATTTCAGAAAGCTCACGAAACCGATCCCGGCAAGCTGGAGGCTCTCGTTGGACTGGGAGTCTGCCTGCTTCACCTGGACCGCGCCCAGACGGCTCTGGAGAACTTCGAGAAAGTCCTGCTCAAGGACCCGGCCCATGTCACGGCTAGCTTTGGCAAGGGCGTCGGCCTGCAGCTCACCGGCAGGCTTGAGGAAGCCGCCGACGTTTATCGCGGCTGCCTGGATCACAACCCGGAATCCGAGGACGCCCTGATCAACCTCATCAGCATCGGGATTGCCAAGAAGGACATCGATCTCACCAGGCAGTTTTCCGAACGCCTGCTCGCTCTGCGCCCCTATTCCCAGGCCGCCATGGAAGGGCTCGCCACATGCGCCTTCGCCACCGCCGACTACGAAGCCGCCGCCAAGTTCTGCTCCAAGCTCGTCGAATTCACTCCCGACAGCTATGAGCGCTGGTTCAATCTCGGTGTCGCCTATCAACGGACGGGCCGCTTGGACCAGGCCGCCAAGGCCTATCACGAATCGCTCAAGGACCGCAGCGACGCCAAGAACGCCTGGGTCAACCTCGGCGTGGTTCTGCACGAATCCGGCGACACCAAGGGTGCTCAGGAAGCCTATGAGCGCGCCCTCAAGATCGCCCCCGACATCCCGGCCGTGCTCTACAATCTCGCCTTGCTGAATGAGCAGAGCGACAACACCTACGAAGCCGAGAAGATGTACGAGCGCGTGCTCGGCGGCAACCCGGACTGGGAAGATGCCTGGTTCCGGCTCGGCTACCTCCGCCTTCAACGCTCCGATTTCCGCGGCAGCATTGAAGCCTTTGAGAACTGCCTCCGTAAACGCACCGCCTGGCCCGAGGCACAGGTCAACCTCGGTCTCGCTTACTGGAAGATGGGCGACCGTGATTCGGCCGGTATCACCTTCCAGGGCGCGCTGGAGGCCGACGCCGATTCCGTCGACGCGCTGCGCGGTCTCGCCGCTCTCGCTATTGAGCGCGACGACTGCGAACAGGCGCTCGACTACCAGGCCAAGCTCATCGACCGCGGCGAACGCAGTCCGGAACTCTTCTACAACACCGGCCTGCTGCTCCAGCGCAACGGCCAGGTGGATGACGCCATCCGGCTCTACCGCGAAGCCTTGAGCGAAAAGCCCGATTTCCCCGAAGCGCTGCTCAACCTCGGCCACGCCCTCAAAGCGCAGGGCCACGCCGAGGAAGCGCGCATCTACTGGGCCCAGGCGCTGGCCTCGAAACCCGAACTGGCCTCTGGCTATTTCGACGCCGCCACCTAGCCCGGCGGCCCTTTATTTGTAACCACAATCGGCCCCTTCACGTCCGCTAGATTGTTATACTAGAAGGTCTCGCGAGACTCGCGTTTATCGGACAGAAGACTCCACGAATGAAGCTACTGGGATTGTGTTTACTCACCGCGGCCGCCGTATGGCCGGCAGGTTTCACCGATGGACAGGCAGCCAGGCTGGTTATCGGACAGCGGACGTTCACCGCACAGGAACCTGGCGCATCCGCCACCCTGCTCGGCGCCGTCAGCGGCCTTGCCTACGCCAATAACATGCTGGTGGTGGTGGACTCCAACCGCCTCGGGGCCCTGCCTATCAACCATCGCGTGCTCTTATTCAAGGATTTGCAGCAATCTCTCCCTGGCCCCGCCGACGAGATTCCCCCGTTTGTCAGCCGCTGCCCGGTCTGCACGGGAACGGCCAGTGTCGTGCTCGGACAAGCCGACTTTGACAAGGCCGATCTGAAAGCCGCCACACAGGCCAGCCTGCGGAATCCGATGGGCGCCGCCACCGACGGACGCATCCTCGCCGTTGCCGATACCGACAACAACCGCGTCCTCATCTGGAACTCCATCCCCCAGACGAATCAAACCCCCGCCGACGTAGTCGTCGGCCAGCCCGACTTCACTCGTACCGTCGCCAACGAAGGCGCTGGGTTCACCCCCAGCAACAAGAGCTTCCGTGGACCTCAGGGCGTCTGGATCCAGGACGGCAAACTTTTCGTCGCCGACACCGGCAACAACCGCGTCCTCATCTTCAATTCGATTCCGCGTTCCATCGGCGCACAGGCCGATGTCGTTCTCGGCCAGCCCGACTTCCGCTCCGCTATCCAGCCCGATCTCACCAAGGCCACGATTGACGCCAAGGCCACCACCCTGCTGACTCCCGTCTCGGTGTCGAGCGACGGCGTCCGCCTCTTCGTCACCGACCTCGGCCACAACCGCGTCCTCATCTGGAATTCCATCCCCACGCAGAACCAGCAAGCGGCCAACCTCGTCCTCGGCCAGCCGGACATGGAATCCACTCTCGTCAACAACAGCACGAAACTCTGCGCTGCCACGGGTAAGGCCGCCGATGGCAAGGACATCTTTCCGTCCCGCTGCGCCGCGACGATGGACTTCCCGCGCTTTGCCCTCTCCGACGGCAAGTACCTCTTCATTGCCGATGGCGGTAACGACCGCATTCTCGTCTACAACTCCCTCCCCACCCGCAACGGCCAGCCTGCCGACGCCGCGCTCGGACAAATCAGCGAGCGCGTCAACCTCATCTCCGACAGCGCCTTTCCCCGCGGCGTTTCGAGCGCCGCCGCCGTGCGTACTCCGCTTTCACTCGCCTGGGACGGCACCAATCTTTACGCCAGCGATCCCTTCAACCGCCGCGTCATGGTCTTCACCGCTTCCGCGCGCACCGTTCCCAATACCGGCGTCCGCAACTCCGCCAGCCGCGAGATTTTCGCCGTCGGCGCCATCACCTTCCAAGGCGAAGTCCGCGAGAACGACGAGATCACCATTAAGATCGGCGAGCGCGAGTACATCTACAAGGCCGTCCGCAACGACAATTTCACCAACATCATTGACACGCTGGTCGCCAGGATCAACGCGGGAAGCGGAGATCCCCAAGCCCTCGCCACTCCCAATACCCCTTTCAATACGATCCTACTAACGGCGCGCGAAGCCGGCACTGCCGGTGACTCGGTGCAAATCTCCGCCACCCTCACAGCAGGAACTACGATCCAGATCACCACCTCCGGGCCCACGCTTTCCGGCGGCCAGGATGCCGCCCTCATCGCTCCCGGCACGATCGTCTCCGTTGTCGGTGACGGCTTGAGTGAAACCACCACCAGCGTCCCGCCGGACGCGCCGGAACTTCCCCTGGAACTCGCGGGCGTCCAAGTCTATTTCGACGGCATCCGCGCTCCGATACTCATGGTCTCGCCCGGCGAAATCCGTGCCCAGATCCCTTGGGAAGTGCTCGACGCCGAAAGCATCAACGCTTACGTCCGCCAAAAGCGCTCCAATGGCGAGGTCAGGGTCTCCGCCGCCATTGCCGTTCCCATCTTTCCTCACAACCCTGGCCTCTTTGCCGAAGAAGGCGCCATCGACCCGCGGCCCGGACTCGTTTTTCATGGCAGCTCCTTCGCCACGGGAACCGTCTCCGTTGACGGCTCCGTCCAGGCCGGCAACATCGCCTCCGTGACAATTGAAGACCGCACTTACTCCTACACCGTACTGGGGAGCGACACGCTCGAGTCCATTCGCGACGCGCTCATCGGACGCATCAACGACGATCCCAAAGTCACCGCTTCCCCGGCCAGCGCATTTACCAGAATCCGCCTCCGCGCCAGGGTGGAAGGTCCCGAGGGTAACGGCATCGTTTATTCGGCCAGCTCCCGCGACGGTGATCAGGTCATCATCACCGCCACCACGCCCGCCCTGTGCTGCGCCAACCGCGCCGGCGCCCGCGTCACCGTTGACAACCCCGCTCTCCCTGGCGAAACTCTCGTCCTTTACGCCACCGGACTCGGCCTCGTCAAACCCGACGATGCCCGGGCAGCGCAAATCACCGGTCAAGCCTATCGAGGCCCGGCGCTCAATGATCCGGTCGAATTCGTCTCCTCTCTCGCCGGAGGCAAAACCGCCAACGTACTCTCCGCCGGCCTCAAGCCCGGCACCATCGGGATCTACGAAATCATCCTCGAGCTCAATTCCGATCTGCCCACCAATCCCCTCACGCAGGTGACCATCGCGCAGGAATTCAACGTCAGCAACATCGTCACCTTCCCGCTGTTCAACCCTACACCGCCGCAGGCGCCTGAAGTCTTCCCTTAGGAGTTTGGGTGTTGACGCGGAGAGACTGGCTGGCGGCAACATTGCCGGCCGCCGCGCTCGCGCAACCGACCGCTCCACCAAACATCGTCGTCTTCATGACGGACCAGGAGTCGGCGCTTCTTCCCGGCCCCGCTTCCCTGCCCCACCGCCAGAGCCTCCTTCAGAACGGCATCCAATTCCGCCACGCCTTCTGCAACACTCCGCAGTGCTCGCCCGCGCGCGCTGCGCTGCTCACCGGGCTCGAACCGCATCGCGCCGGTGTGCTCACCAACATCGACACCGGATCTCTCGGTAGAACTCTTGATCCCTCCATTCCTACCCTCGCGCACGTCCTCAAGAAGGCCGGCTACGAGACTGCCTATTTCGGCAAATGGCATCTCTCTTCCACCAATCAGGGCATCCGCGACTACGGCTTCGACAGCTACCAGAACGGCTCCGATAGCGCGATGGCAGCCTCCGCCGCCGCATGGATGCGCGGCCGCAAAGCCCCCTTTCTTGCCTGGATCTCCCTGCTCGATCCCCACCACATCTACGACATCCCCAAGCGCCTCACCTCCGTCAAGCCCAGGCCCGGCGTCCGTCCGCCTCTTTCCGGGCTCGAAAATCTGGATGGCAAACCCGCCGAGCAGCGCGAGTTCGTCGACAAGGACCAAGGCCGCCAGACCCGCAACTTCTCGCGTGAAGACTGGCTCCGCTACCGCAGTCTCTATCTCGAGCTCGTCGAGAAAACCGACAACCTGCTCGGCACTGTGCGAGATGGCATCGCAAATCCCGCTTCCACCTGCTTCGCCTACACCTCCGACCACGGTGACGCTCTCGGCGAACACGGCCTTTCCTACAAGGGCCCCTTCATGTATGAGGAACTCCTTCGCATTCCTTTTCTCCTCAGCGGCGCAGGCTTGAAGCGCCGTCTCCGCCACGATCTTGTCCGCCAGACGGACCTCGCGCCAACTCTCGCCGCCCTCGCGGGCGTTCGCTGGCCGTCCCGCACCGATGGCCGCAATCTCCTTCAAGACACCAAGGGCCCAGACGCCGTACTGCTCGAATACTATTCCAAGCAAAAATGGGTGAATCCCATCCGCACCATCCGCACGAGGCGCTGGAAACTCAACTGGTACGACCGCGGCGCTAAGGAACTCTACGACCTCGAACGCGACCCCGCCGAACGGATCAATCTCGCCGGCCGCTCCTCACACACCGCCATCCAAGCCACTCTCGAAGCCCGCATCCGCTCCTGGCGCGCCCCGCTTACTTAACCCTCATCCACATGCGGCTTGTACTTGTTCCGCACAAGCAGCTCCGCCGCCCGGAAATGGTCCCCCTCCGTCACATAGAAAAACGCGCCCGCCCGCTCGCTGCGGAAAATCAGCCCGCCCACGTACTTGTCCACTTCAATCAGGTAGTCCACGCCCCCCTCCTCCAGCAGCTTCTCCAACGCCAGCGACTCCTTCAGTCGCTTCGCGATATAGAGAAGCACCAACTCCTCGTCTTCAAAATAATCAGGTTCCCGTCGCAATCTTAAAGTGTAGCCTGGACCGCCTGTGTTTCCACAGGCACTCCTCCGCGCAGCACCAGCGGTGCGCCGCTCAACGGATTCACCCGCGGCCCAGGCAGCAGAATCCCGCTCAAATGCAGCGGATCGGTCGCTGCCACCCACATCGCCTCCTCTGTGTCCCTCCCCCGCCGCAGCAGCCGCAACAGGTCCAGCGCCTCCGGCCGCGCGAACTGCTCTCCCAAGTAGCCGCTCACGAACCGCCCCCCGCGGATCTGCCCCTGCGCCTCCATCCGCCGCAGCACCACCAGCAAATCACGCCACACCGGAGCCAGCGCCTCCCGCGCCAGCAGATCTCGGAACACAACTCCCCAGCGGTCCAGCAACAGCCCCGCGTATCGCTCCACCGAAACTTGGCTTCCCGTCTGCTCGGACACCAGCAACGCCCAGCGTCCCGCCGCATGACGCGGCCGCGCCGCTCTTCCCCGCCCCTCCCCGCGCCGCCGCTTCGGGTCCACCAACGCGCGCAGATTCTCAAATCCGTCCGCCGTTACCAGCCCCGCCGCCACCAACTCCCACAACCCGTCCTCCACTTCACTCGGCAGCCGTTTTGCATCGCGCACAATCTCGTTAAAGAACGACGCCCCGCGCCGCCGGATCGCCTCCAGCACATCCCGCGCCGGATGGCTCAGCGCCTCCTCCCCATGCGAACGCTCCGGCACCAGCCAGTCCCCATTCTCCCTGAGAAACAGCGCGATCGGCGCCACTCTGGTCGGACGAACCCTGCCCGGCTGCTCCCGCTGAAACGCAGGATGCGGCGACAGCCTCCCCCACATGACCTCTCCGCTCAGACACAGCGCGTCCAGCAACTCCGGCGTGTACCCGGCGATCCGCGCCGGCAAAATCTCGTCCTCCCACGACGCCGCCGGAATCTCGTACCCCTGCATCTGCCGTATCACCTGAAACAGCCCGTCCACTCCGTGCAGCTGCGTGCCCGTTGCCACGTGCTGCCACCGCGCCAGAAACATCATGAACTCCGCCGTCGTCACCGGCTCCACTTCCCGCCGCAAACGCCCCAGCGTCAGCCGGTGTATACGGGCCAGCAGACGCCGGTCGCACCACTCGCGCTCTTCCATCCCCGGACGGAACTTCCCGCGCAGCACCAGCCCCTGCGCCTCCAGCCCCATCACCGCCACCTCGACTAGCGCCGGCTCCAATCCCAGCATCTCCGCCAGCTCACCTTCCGTCGTAGGCCCTGTCGACTCCAGCCATCCACGCACCACCATCACCGCCGCCTCTTCCCGGCTCAACCCCTGATACCGCTCGGCTGCTGCCGGAGCCATGCGCGGCTCCACCGGCGCCTCCGCATACAGAATCCGCGCCAGCGCCAGCCTCTCCGCCGCCACCCATAACGCCTTACCCGCCGCCAGCGTCCCCGCCCGCCCGCTGCCGGCCAGCTGCTCATAGAAGCCCCGCCACTCCTCCTGCGGCGGCAATACGATCAGCGTCAGCAGCGCATCATGCAACTCATCAGCATCCCGAACCAGCGGCCAGGACTCCTCTCTCACCTGCTCCATCGCCGCCGGATCCAGCGCTGCGATGTCGCCGTTCTCCGGCAACGTGCGCCGCAGCTCCACCGCCCGCGCTCGCCGTTCCTCCAAGGGAGCATCATCCAGATATGCGAACGGATTCGAATTGAGAATCTCGTGCGAAAATGGCGACGGCTGCACCGTGTCAATCGCCACCGTGGCGACGCGCCCCGTCTCCATCCCCTCGATCAGCCGCTCCAACCCCCGCAAGTCCATCGCTTCGTGCAGACAGTTCCCGATCGTCTCCCTCACCAGCGGATGGTCCGGAATTCGAATCTCTCCCACCAGGTTCTCCGCGCAGGCCGCCTGATCCGGAAACACCGCCGCCAGCAGATCGTCCGACTGCATCCTCTGTATCGGCGGTGGAACCCTCCGCCCTCCCCGAAACCGCATCACCGCCAGCGCCCGCGACGCGTTCCACCTCCACCGTGCCGTGAACATCGGCGCGTCCAGCAATGCCTGCCTCAGCACCTCCTCCACGGTCGCTGTTCTCAAGAACGCGAACACAGACTCCAGCGGAAACGCATGCTGCTCGCTGAGCGAAATCACAATCCCGTTATCGGTCGCCGCCGCCTGCAACTCGAAATTGAACTTCCGGCAAAACCGCTTCCGCAGCGCCAGCCCCCATGCGCGGTTGATCCGCGACCCGAACGGTGCATGCAGCACCAGCTGCATCCCTCCCGACTCGTCAAAGAAGCGCTCCGCCACCACCTTCTTTACCGACGGCAGCGCCCCCAGTGCCGTGCATCCCTGCGAAACATATTGAAACGCCTGCTCCGCCGCCAGCCGCGTCATCCCGCATTCCCGCTCCAATAAATGAACCGCCTGCTCCTGCCTCATCCCGCTCAAATCTTCCCTCAGCCGCGAAACCGCCTCCGACAGCTCCAGCGTTCTGCCCGGAGCCTCCCCGTTCCAGAACGGAATGCTCGGCGCGGCGCCACGCGCATCCTCCACTCTCACCCGCCCCGATTCAATCCTCCGAATCCGCCACGACGTCGTCCCCAGCAGAAACACATCGCCAGCCATGCTCTCCACCGCGAAATCCTCATCCAGCGTCCCGACAATCGTCTCCTGCGGCTCGGCCACCACAAAATAGTTCGCGTTCTCCGGAATCGCTCCGCCGGAGGTGATCGCCGCCAACCTCGCCCCACGCCGTGCCCGCACCATCTTGTTCACCCGGTCCCAATGCAGCCACGCACCACGCCGCCCGCGGCTCGACGCGGTCCCCTCCGCCAGCATCTCCAGCACTTCCTGGTAGTCGCTTGCCTTGAGGTCCCTGTACGGCCACGCCGACCGCACCATTGCTAGCAACCCCTCTTCGCTCCATTCCCGGCACGACGTCTCCGCCACGATCTGCTGCGCCAGAATATCCAGCGGCGCTTCGGGAATCTCCAGCCGGTCCAGCTCTCCCTCATGCACCGCACGGATCACCGCCCCGCACTCGATCAGCTCATCCCGTGTCGTTGCCAGAAAGCGCCCTTTCGGCACCGCGCCCAAGCTGTGCCCCGCCCGCCCGATCCTTTGCAGCGCCACCGCAATCGCCCGTGGCGAACCAACCTGGCAAACAAGATCCGCCGTCCCGATATCAATCCCCAGCTCCAGCGACGCCGTCGCCACCACCGCCTTCAACGTTCCATTCTTCAGCCGCTGCTCCGCGTCCAGCCGCAGCTCCTTCGACAAGCTTCCATGGTGCGGCAGCACCATCCTTTCACCCAACCGCTCTGTCAGATTGTGTGCCACGCGCTCGGCCAGCCGCCGCGTATTCACAAACACCAGCGACGTCCGGTGCTCCGCTATCATCAACGCCAGCCGGTCATACAGCTCCGCCCACATCTCGTTGGTCGCCACCGCCCCCAATTCATCGGTCGGCGTCACGATCTCGAGATCCATATCCCGCCGGTGCCCGCAATTCACGATCTCCGCCTTCGGGCTCAAAAACTCCGCCACCAGCTCCACCGGTCTCACCGTCGCCGACAGCCCAATCCTCTGCGGCTTCCCTTCTCCCTCCGCCTCCACCAGCGCATCCAATCGCGCCAGCGTCAGGGCCAGGTGCGACCCGCGCTTATCATCGGCCACCGCATGAATCTCGTCCACGATCACCGTGCGCGTCTTGCCCAGCATCGCGCGCCCCTTCTGGGTGGTCAGCAAAATATAGAGCGACTCCGGCGTCGTGACTAGAATGTGCGGCGCGTTCTTCAGCATCCACTGCCTGTCACGCGCCGGCGTATCACCCGTCCGCACCGCCGTGCGAATCTCGGCAAGCGCAACGCCTCGCTCCCCGGCCAACCGCCGAATCCCGCCCAGCGGCACATCGAGATTCCGGTGAACGTCATTGCTCAGCGCCTTCAACGGCGAAGCATACACCACCGCCGTGGAGTCTCCCAGCCGCCCCTCCGCTGCCTCCCGCACCAAGTCGTCCAAACAAATCAAGAACGCCGCCAGCGTCTTCCCATATCCGGTGGGTGCCGAAACCACCACGTCGCGCCCTTCACGAATCAGCCGCCACGCCTCCACTTGCGGCTGTGTCGGTCCGTCAAAAGTGGATGAGAACCACTCGCCAACCAGAGGATGAAACTCGCTCAAAGGCATGGAACAGCGTTAGCTCCATTTTAGACGCTCAGCCTCGCCATTTCGGAAAGGTGAACGGCCCGCTCACCTCATTCAAGCTGAAATAGCACCAACAAGCCTCACCATAAAGTCCACCCAACCTCTTCATCTCCTCCTCGCGCTCCGGCCGTGAAGCTATCTCCCGGTGAATCTCATGATCCGCCGACTCCAGATGAGCTCCGTTCCGCGTCAGAAAATCCAGCGCCGAGATCATCTGCTCCACTGCGGAAGAAAAATGTCCGATCTTGAGGTGGTGCTGGTGTCCTTCATGCGATCTCCAAATTCCCTTTTCCTCACAGAGACGCGCAGGCGCGCGGTGATAACGGTCGTCCTGGATGTCATGCATGATCACCAGGTGCGGCCGCTCCGCGATCATCGGCATGATCCGCGCCAGAACCACCTCCGCCACATCATAGCCATGCGCATCCCACAGCACCAGCACTCGCTTGCCGCCCTTCAGACGGCCCTTCACATCAATCGTCGGGATCTCCGCCTCCACATGTTCCAGAGGCTCAAACCACCCCTCAGGCTTCATATCCTCTAGCAGCCTCCGCGTCACCGTCCGCCACTCCCGCGACCGGCACAAGCTCACCAGCCGGGCCCCTTCGCCGAGCGCGTCGATCGCCGCCAGAAACGCCGCCGTCGAATTCCCCCATCCCCGCCCCAGTTCCACGATCATGTCCGGCTGAAACTCTAGCGCCGTCGCGTAAAACTGCGCGAATTGGCATAACCACAAATCGCCTGGATGGCCTACCGCCTCATGCAGTTGCTCCAATTCGCTCCTGCGCTCGGCCAGCCGCTGCCGCTGGTTCCAATATGCCTGTCCTACGGAAAAGATGGGCTGCTCGTGTGCTTCGCCTGGAAATCGAGTCATGAAATATCCACCCCGCATGCCGCCAGCCTGCTCTTCAGAAAGCGCCGCTCCGGCGCCGAACACCGGCACTGGAGCGCTGTCTGGAAACAGACTGCCGCCTCCCGGCATTTTCCCAAATCCAGCAACAGATGTCCCTGTACGGCAAGCAACAAGTAATAGGATCGCAGTTTCGAATCGCCCATGAGAGGCTCGATGCTCGCCAGACCGGCCTCCGCGCCGTGCACTTTCGAGATGGCCACAGCGCGGTTCAGCGCCACCACCGGTGATGGGTTCATCTCGTAGAGATGATCGTACATCACGAGAATCAACGGCCACCGGACGAACCCTTCCCCCAACGCCCTGGCGTGTGTCGCCGCAATCGCCGCCTGCGCATGAAACACCGAAACCCGGGGGCCTTCAACTAGTACCAAAACGGCTTATCCCCGCGCGCGGTACTCTCAGCTCATCTCCTACCCGCGCATCTTCCGGTATGTGGCCAGGCATTTCTCCGCCGTCTCAAACGGCGGATAATCGCTGCCCTCCTGCTCGATCAGGTAATACTCAACGCCTCCCACAGACTCCGCCGCCGCGAAGATCTCCTTCCACGGTGCATCCCCTTCGCCCAGCAGCACACGGTACCCCTTCCCGCTCGCCGTCCACTCCTTGCAGTGCACCGAACCGATCCGCCCCGGATTCGCCTTGATCCAGGCCACCGGATCCGAGCCCGCCTCCACGCACGTGCCCACATCCAGCTGCAGCACCACATCCTTGCCCGTATTCTTCGCCAGCACCTCCATCGGACGCGTCCCCTCCAGCGGCCGGAACTCGGTCTGGTGATTGTGAAACCCGGGGCGCATCCCCGCCGGACGCATCTTCTCCGCCGCCTGGTTCAGCCGCTCCGCCACGCCCTTCCACCCGTCCAGATTCTCCACCTTCCCCGCGCTCGCCATGATGATGTACTTGCTGCCGATAATCTGGTTCAGCTCGATCGCGTGCGCCAGATTCTCCGGAGCAAAACTCCGCGCGCCGTTGTGCGTGGACCAGCACTTGATCCCGAGATCGTCCAGCAGCTTCCGCACCTCCTTCGCATAATCCGGCTTCCATTCAAAGTACGGCGAAAAGAACTCGACGCCCTCGTAGCCCATCTGCGCCACCCGCTTCACCGTCCCCATCAGATCGGCACGCAGTTCATTCCGCACCGAGAATAACTCAAGCCCTACTGGAATCTTCCTCCGCTGCCCCCATCCGGCCGCAGCCGCCGCCGAACCCAAGAATGCACGCCGTGAAATCTGTGGAGTTTTCAACATACCCCTACTATATCTCTCGATCCGCGCTCAGGGTAAAACTCAGTTGGACAGAACCGTGAGGCCGGCCCTGTATTCTATGCCAACGGCGATCGCCAAAGAGTTCTCCAACTCAGCTCTAACCGTCGTGCCGCGAATACACCGGCGCACAGATCAGCGTTGTGTGCCGCGAATCGATCAAGGCTTGGCGGCTGACGATGACGAACACCCTCTGCTTGCGCGGATCCTTCGAACCCGGCTTTCTCACAAGGTACAATTCACAGCGCTTCAAGGCAGCTTCTGGTACTCCAAAGTGTCCACTGCTTCGCGGTTCAGACGCGCCGCGTTACGGTTGATGATCTCCTGATCTCTCCTGTCCCGCTTCTCCTGCTCCAGCCGCGCCAGATAGGCCGTCGCGGCGCGTTCCAGCAACGCAAAACGGTCCCTCCGTGCCAACATAGCTGAGACAACTCCCGCACCGATCCCACCGTCACCGCCGGGCTGCGGCAGCGCGGTTTCCGTGGTCAAACAACTCTCCTTGGAAGTCATCGCGTCATTCTTGAGTAGACGCCCGAGGTGATCATCATCCATCGCATCCGGCATCGCCGGGATGCTTATCGATGAACTGTCTACCTCGGCAACTCCCGCACCCTCCCTAGCAACCCCGCCGCGCACCCCAGCATCACCCCACCCCCATCCACCTCCGGATTGTAATTCGTCACATTCACTGCCACCACCGGCAGCGTCTGCTGAATATGATCCACCAGACCGCAAGCCATCTCCCGCGGCAACCCGCCCGGCCCCGTGAAATCCACATCCACGTGCAGATACACCGCATCCACACGCTCCCGCAGCGCATCCAGCAATTCCTGTGTATCCCCCAACCGGTCATGCGGACGAACCGTCACCAGTGACTGCGCCAGCCGCTCCTCCTCCAGCGCATCCAGATCCCGAACCCCCAGCAGCAGCGTGTTCAACTCCGCCGGAACCGTGTCGAGCGCCGTCCGCTCCCGCAGCTCATCATGACAATGGCCCAGCGCCGCCGCCAGCGCCATCCCATCCAAATACCCCGTCACCGAACTCTCCGGCGTATTGAAATCCCCGTGCGCATCCAGCCACACAATCCCGATCCGCGCCGTATCCAGCGCCGAAAGCGTCCCCAGACACGTGATGCAATTCCCCGCCAGCGTCACCGGAATCGAATCCTCATCGCGCGCCTGCATCACCGCGTGCCGGATCTGCCGGTTCAGATCTGTCACCGCATCCAGGTCCGTCACCGGATTCCCGATCGCGCGCATATGCACAACCTGCGCCGGCATCCCGCGCGTCGAAAGTATCTGATCCGCCCCGGCCTCCAGCAATCGCGTAGGTCCCGCCCCCACGCCCACGTTCTCCAGGCCCAGGTGAAACGGCGCCACGATCAGCGTGAACGGCCTCACGTCTTGCGCAACGCGATCCCCAGCTCACGTAGCTGGCGCTCGGGCACCTCCGCCGGCGCGTCGCACATCAGGTCGGTCCCCTTCGCCGTCTTCGGGAACGCGATCACGTCGCGGATCGATGTCTCGCCCGCCAGGATCATCACCAGCCGGTCAAACCCGATCGCGGCGCCGCCGTGCGGGGGCGCGCCATACTCCAGCGCATCCAATAAGAACCCGAACCGCCGCCGCGCCTCTTCATCGGAGAATCCCAGCGCCGCGAACACCTTTGACTGCACGTCCCGCCGGTGAATTCGGATCGATCCCGATGCCAGTTCCACTCCGTTCAGCACCAGGTCATACGACTTCGCACGGCACGCCGCCGGATCCGTCGTCAGCTTGTCGATGTGCTCGTCCAGCACCGTCGTGAACGGATGATGCGCCGCCATCCAGCGGTTCTCCTCCTGGTCCCACTCAAACATCGGGAAATCCACCACCCACAGGAATTTGAAATCGGTCGGGTCCAGCAGCTTGTGCCGGTCATTGTACTTCTGCCCGATCTGCAGCCGCAGCTGCCCGCAAGCCTTCAGCACATCCTCTTCCGGACGCTGGCTCCGCGGCTTCTCCGCCGCCGAGCACAGAATCAGCAGATCCTCCTCGCCCGGCTTCACCCGCTCGCGCAGCGCCGCCACGGCCTGCGGGAAATCCCGCTCCAGCCGCTTCCGATCCTCGAACACGCGCAGACCCTTCTCCGTGCCCAACGGCTTCAGATCGTCACGCTCCTTGCGCGACAGCCCGCCCGTGCGTGGAATGTGGATCGCCACCAGCGGCATCCCCTCCGCCCCCAGGTTCGCGCCTTCAAACAAATCGGTCACCATGTGGAACGGCGGCAGCCGCAGGTCCGGCTTATCGATGCCGTAGCTCCGCATCGCCTGGTCGTAGGTCATCCTGGAGAACGGCGTCGCCACATCAAAACCCGCCGCCTTGCACACGCGCCGCATCACCGGCTCAATTGCTTCAAACACACGGTCCTGCTGCGGGAACGACATCTCCAAATCAATCTGCGTAAACTCCGGCTGCCGGTCCGCGCGCAGATCCTCATCGCGGAAGCAGCGCACAATCTGGAAATACTTCTCAAAACCCGACACCATCAGCAGCTGTTTGAAAATCTGCGGCGATTGCGGCAGCGCATAAAACGTTCCGCTGTTCACCCGCGAAGGCACCAGAAAATCACGCGCCCCTTCCGGAGTCGACCGCGTCATGAACGGCGTCTCAATCTCCAAAAATCCCTGCTCATACAGCGCCTGCCGCACCTCCAGCGCCACCTTCGCCCTTAAAATAATGTTGCGCTGCATCCGCGGCCGCCGCAGGTCCACATAACGGTACTTCAGCCGCGCCTCCTCGCTCACCTCCACGTTCTCTTCCATCGGAAACGGCGGTGTCCGCGACTCGTTTAGGATCCACACCTTGTCGGCAACCACCTCCACTTCGCCGGTCGGTATGCTCGGGTTGATCGTCTCCTTCGACCGCAGCGCGACCGTCCCCTCCACCGCCACCACGAACTCCGGCCGTATCTCCTCGGCGCGCTTGTGCACCACAGCATCGCCATCGGCATGGAACACCGCCTGCGTCACGCCCTCGCGGTCACGCAGGTGAATGAAGATGACGCCGCCCAGATCGCGCCGCCGGTGTATCCAGCCCATCACCACCGCACGCTTGCCCGCATCGGCCGCACGCAGCTCTCCGCAATGGTGCGTGCGCCTCAAGTCTCCTAAAAAGTCGAGTTGTAATGAACCTTCCATGATCTTCTGTTCTTTCGATTAATTTTGCGGGAAGCGCCCGGCGAGATCAGTGCGCGAAATCTGCTCCTGTTCGCCCGTCGTCATGTTTTTCAGCGCGTAGAGGCCCGTATTGATTTCATTCTCGCCCACCATCAGGGTGTAGCGCGCGCCCAGCTTGTTGGCCAGCTCCATCGCCCGCTTCAGCTTCGCGTCCCCGCCCAGCTCCGCCGCCGCGCCTTTCCTGCGCAGCTCATGCGCTAAGCCCGCCGCGTGACGCAGCGCCTCGGCCCCCATCGGCGCGATATATAAATCCAGCACATGCCGGTGCGCCTCCGGCGCCTGCTGCTCCAGACTCATCACCAGCCGGTCCTCGCCGATCGAAAACCCGATCCCCGGCGAATGCACGCGCGAACCCAGCTGCTCCGCCAGCCCGTCATAACGCCCTCCGCCGAGCACCGAATTCTGCGCCCCCAGCGCACCATGCACAAACTCGAACGTCGTCCGCATGTAGTAGTCCAGGCCCCGCACAAGCCGCGGCTTCACCTGGTACGCGATGCCGCGGTCATCCAGATACTGCCGCACCGTCGCAAAGTGCGCGCTGCACGTCCCGCACAGATGATCGAGAATCGACGGCAACGCCTCGATCACCGGCTGATCTTCCGGAATCTTGCAGTCCAGCACCCGCAGCGGATTGGTCCCCGCCCTCCGCTGGCAATCCTGGCACATCCTCGCCGCCACCCCCGCCAGTGCCGCCTTCAAGCTCTCCAAAAACCGAGGCCGGCACTCTGCGCATCCCACCGAGTTCAGCAGCACTTCAAACCCGCTCAGCCCGCAGCGCGTCAGCAGCTCATGCACCATCTCCACCACTTCCGCATCGATAAACGCCGCGTCCGACCCGATCGCCTCCGCGCCGATCTGGTAAAACTGCCGGAACCGCCCCTTCTGCGGCCGCTCCCTGCGGAACATCGGCCCCATATAGTAGAGCTTCTGCAGCCCCGGCTGCTGGTGCAAACTGTGCTCGATATAGGCCCGGATCACGGACGCGGTGTTCTCCGGCCGCAGCGTCAGCGACGATCCGTCGCGGTCATCAAAGGTGTACATCTCCTTGGTGACAATGTCTGTATCCTCCCCCACCCCGCGCGCGAACAGCTGCGTCTCCTCGAAGATCGGCGTGCGGATCTCCTGGTAGTTGTAGGCGCGGAACACCTCGCGCGCCGTCGCCTCCACAAAGTTCCACACCGAACTCGATGGCGGAAGAATGTCGCGGGTGCCTTTAACGGCGCGGATCACGACGGCTCTTCCCGGTACCGCTGCGCCAGTTGCACATACCTCTGCGTGTTGGCGCGGAACCTCTCTCGCTCCTCTTCCGTCACCTCTCTCCGGATCTTGCCTGGAACACCCATCACCATGCTCCCCGGCGGGATCTCCGCCCCCTCCACCACCAGCGTCCCCGCCGCGATAATCGAACCCGCGCCAATCCGCGCGCCGTTCAAAATAATCGCCCCGATCCCGATCAGCGCATCGTCTTCAATCGTGCAACCGTGCAGCACCACGTTGTGACCGGCCGTCACGCGGTTCCCGATCATCAGCGGATAGTCCGGCGCATCCACGTGCAGCACCGAATTGTCCTGAATATTGGACTCCTCGCCGATCGTGATTTGATTCATGTCCCCGCGCAGCGTCGCGTTTGGCCAGATGCTGGCCCGCTCTCCAATCGTAACGTTCCCGATCACCTGCGCCGACGGGTCGACATAGGCCGATGCCGCAATCCTGGGAACGGCGCCCCGAAAAGATCTGATCATGGCTGGAAATCACCAATTTAGCACAGGCTGTGGTATAACCCGATTGAACTCTTCCGTGGGAGGTTTTTATGTCCTGGTTTACTCGTAGACAACTCTTAGCCGCTATGCCCATGGCCCTCGCTGCCGACGGCGGCTCACCTGTCCGTAAGACTCCGCTTCGAACCCGCCACTTCGGTCCCCTCTTCTACGGCGACGAAGAATGGACCCTGCTTGCCGAGGTCTTGAAAACCCGCAGCCCCTTCCGCTACTGGGGCCTCGAGCGCGACCACGCCCCCGACAAAGTCGCCACCTTTGAGAAGGAGTTCGCCGCCCGCATGCGGACGAAACATGCGCTGGCCGTCAACTCCGGCACCTCCGCCCTGCAAACCGCCATGGCCGCGCTCGGCGTCGGCCCCGGCGATGAAGTGATCATCCCCGCCTGGACCTGGCACTCCTGCCTCACCGCCGTCGTCATGGCCGGCGCGCTGCCCGTCTGCGCCGAGGTCGACGACAGCTTCAACCTCGACCCCTCTTTGGTCGAACGCCACATCACTCCGCGCACCCGCGTCATCATGGCCGTCCATCTTCAGGGCTGCCCTGCCGACATGGATGCTCTCACCGCCATTGCCCGCAAGCACAAACTCCTCCTTCTCGAAGACTGCTCCCAAGCCGTCGGCGCATCCTACAAAGGCAAACCGCTCGGCTCCATGGGTGACCTCTCCATCGCCAGCCTGCAAGTCAACAAAACCATCTCGGCCGGAGAAGGCGGCGCTGTCTACACCAACGATGCCGCGATGTTTGAACGCGCCATCCGCTTCCACGATATTGGCGGCGTGCGCCCCATCCACGCTGAAAGTCTCGGTGGCGCCAAGGGTCAGCCCTTCGTCGGTGTCAACTTCCGCATGAACGAATTCACCGGCGCCGTGCTCGTCTCTCAAATCCGCAAGCTCGACAAAATCGTCTCCAGCGTCCGCAACGCCTCCCGCCGCGTCTACGATGGCATCGCCGATCTCAAAGCCATCGAATTCCGCAAACGCCCCGACCCCGCCGGCGACCTCGGCTCCTACGTCTTCCTCGGCTTCCCCGATAAGGACCGCCGCGACCGCTTCATCTCCCTGATGAACGCTGAAAATGTCCCCGCCTCCCCGCCCTCAGGCTCCGTGGTTCTGCCCACCCAGGAATACGTCATGTCCCGCCGCGCCCCGCACCCCAAGTGGCCCACTTGGAACTCGCCCGAAGGAAAAGCCGCCAAGTACGGCCCTGAATCCTGCCCGCAAACCCTGCGCGCCCTCGGCCGCTTCGCCAGCGTTGCCATCGACCCCAGCTACGGCGAATCAGAAACCCGCGACATCGTCGCCGCCATCCGGAAGGTTTACCCCAAAGTCGCCTAGGACTGCCCCGAATCCCCATGCGCCGGCTCGATCGCCGGCAGTGGCTCCGCCCGCTTCGGAAAGATCAGCGACAGCACAATCGATCCGCCCAGCAACGCCGCGATAATCGCTAGCGACAGCGTAATCGGAAACTCCCCGCCCCACAGGTGATGCAGGAACAGCATCTTGCATCCCACAAACGTCAGCACCAGCGCCAGCCCGTACTTCAGCAGGTAGAACCGGTCAATCGCCCCCGCCAGCATGAAGTACATCGACCGCAACCCCAATATCGCGAAGATATTCGACGTGAAGACTATGAGGGGCTCCTTCGTCAGCGCGAACACCGCCGGTACCGAATCGATCGCGAACAATATATCGGTCGTCTCGATGCAGGCCAGCGTCACCAGCAGCGGCGTCGCATAAACGATACTCCCTGTCCGCACGAAAAAGTCCGGTCCGTGTATCGTCGTCGTGATCCGGAACCGCTTCGACAACAGCTTCACCAGCGGATTCTGCGACGGGTCGATCTTGTCATCTCCCGCGAACAGCATCTTGATTCCCGTAATCACCAGGAACAGCCCGAAAACCACCACCACCCAGCGATAGTGAATCAAAGCCGCGCCGATCGTGATAAAGATGCCGCGGAAGACAATCGCGCCCACGATCCCCAGGAACAAGATCCGGTGCTGATACACCGCCGGAATTGCGAAATACCGGAAGATCAGGATGAACACGAAAATGTTGTCCATCGACAGCGACTCTTCCACGATGTAGCCCGCCAAAAACTGCAGCGCCACCTTCTTCGCCGCATCGGCCGGCACGAAACCCGGTATCGACGTCAACCGCGGATCAGCCGCGAACGTATTCGCCGAATACAGGTACAGCAGGTAATTGAACGTCATCGCCAGCGAGATCCAGACGCACGTCCACGCCGTCGCCTCTTTAAACGAAACCTCTTTATGGCCGCGATGGAACAGCCCCAGATCCAGGGCCAGAATCCCCATTACAAAGGCCGAGAAGGCCAGATAAAACCACCAGTACTGTGCGAATGGAAATAGGCTTTCGGTCATGCTTTCATGGGCACACTGACTTTGAGCGCAAGAGCACGGGTTTCAAAGTCTCGGTCCGCGGCATTGCCGCGCCGGTGGTCCGGGCTCTTGAGCTGCGCGAGCCGTGATGACGAAACCACCAGACCCAGGGGCGACCTACTCCCCTCGAAAGCAAGTTCCGGCTTGCTTACCTAATCATGGTATCAGGAACCGGTCAAACCAGTCGAGCGTGCGTTGCAACGCATCCAGCCGGTGCTTCGGCTCACGGAACCCGTGCCCTTCCCGTGGATAACGCACCAGCACCGTCTCCACCCCGCGCCGCCGCAGCGCGGTGAACATCTCCTCGGCCTGCGTGACGTGCACGTCATTGTCATTCTCCCCGTGCAGCAGCAGCGTCGGCGTCTTCGCCTTCGACACATGCGCCAGCGGCGACCATTTCCACAGCAAATGGAAATTGTCCCCCTCCCATGGAAATCCGTTGAACTCCGCATGCACCAGGTCCTGATACAGCGACGTCGCGTAGAAACTGATCAGGTTAGACAGGCTCGCCGACGACACCGCCGCACGGAACCGCTGCGTTTGCGTGATCACCCAGTTCGTCATGAACCCGCCATAAGAGCCGCCCAGCACGCCCAGCCGCCCCGCATCCACCACCGGATACCGCTTCAGCGCCGCATCCGTTGCCGCCATCAGATCCTTGTAGTCGCCCCCGCCCCAATCCTGATTGCATCCATCCGCGAACTGCTGCCCGTAGCCCGATGACCCGCGCGGATTCACCGCCAGCACAGCGTAGCCCCGCGCCGCGTAGTACTGAAACGTCGCGTTGAACGCGTACCCGTGCATCCCGTGCGGCCCGCCATGAATCGCCAGCAGTAGCGGAGCCTTCTCTTTCGGCTGATCCAGCGGCGGATAATAAAACGCCTCCACCGGCTTCGAGTCAAAACTCGACACCCGGAACGCTTCCGGCATCGTGAAGCGCCACGCCGCGCCGCTCTCTTCCGTCAGCCGCTCCGGTTTCGTCTCGCCCGGCTTCATCCTGTACAGCGCAGCAACAGACGCCGGCGAGGACATCGTGAAATACATCTCGCCTTTCCCGGTTACCTGCAACCCCGATACCGCCGCATTCAAATCCAGCAGCGCCCTCGTGGAAGAACTCTCCAGCTCGGTCAGATATGGAAGCACGCGCCCGCGGTCCGCCGCCAGGTAGATCACCGCCTTGGAATCCGGCGTCCAGCGCGGCCCAAACGAACGCCGGTCTAGCTCACGGTTCAACTCCCGCGCACGCCCCCCTCCATACGGCGTCACCCACGCATGCGTATCCTCGGCCACGCTGTCAATCGTTGTGATCTTCCGCGTCGTCGCCGTATACGCGATCCAATTGCCGTCCGGCGACACCACCGGCCCGTACTCCACTCCCGGCGTCTTCGTGATCTGCCGCGCCGCCGACGTGAAAATGTTCACCGCGAATATGTCGTAGTTGTGATTGGCGTCCGCATCCGGCTCCGGGTTCGCCAGAAAGACAACCTCATCCCGCTTCCCCCACCCGATGCTGTGCGAATCGCGATCCGCCGCCGTCAGCGCCTTCGGCGTCGCGCCTGGCGTTGCCTCCACCACGTACACTTGCAGCCGCCGGTTGTCGCTCATCCCCGTCCGTGACTTGTACTGTATCCGCGTGATCACCAGCGGATCAGCCGGCGCCGGCGTTGGCTCAAGCGTCCCCACAAACGCGATTCGCGCCCCGTCCGGCGACCATGCGATCCGGTTCCCCGTACCCTGTAAATACGCATTCGGCGTATGCACCTGGCAGATGTTGTGCACCGCGCTCATCGCCCCCGTCGTTGCCCGCAGCCACGTCTTCCCTTCCCTCGTCTCGAAGAACGCCACTTTCGCCCCGTCCGCGCTCCAACTCACTGAACTCGCATTCTCCGGCGCGAACCCGAGCTTGCCCTCAAGCGTCGTCCACGACGTTGTGCTCTTGCCGGAATCCCAGTCCACCTTCGACCTCGAATACGCGATATCGCCGTTCGGGGAAACCAGAAACCCCGTCACCCCGGACACCGACACCGCATCGGCCGCCGTCAGCGCGCGCGGCTGCCCCGCCGCGGCCGTTGCCGCCACTAGGAACAGGAAGAGAATCATTCAGACCGCGAATCCGTGCTGGCGCCGGTGATGCGGACCGTCGAAATCCTTGGTCGACTTGAACGTCTCATAACGCCCATCGCCGGCCACATCCTTCACACGCGCCTCCAGCGCCGCCATCTCCGCCTTCGTCATCGGCTTGAACGACCGCGCCAGCGCGATGTCCGCCTTCAAGTGCGCCATCGTGTTAATCCCAACCACCTGCGTCGACACCGGCAGACTCAGGCAATACCGGAAACACTCCTCCGCCGTCAGGCCGCCCTTCACCAGCAGCGTCCCGTCCGGATAGCCGCCCGCCAGTCCCTTCATCCCGATCACCCCGACATTCTTCTTCAGACACACCGGCACTACCTCATGCTGAAAGCTCCGGTAATGCGCATCCAGCACGTTGATTGGCATCTGCGCCGAATCCCAATCCTGCGGCTTGCCCAACATCTTTAAGTGAATCAGCGGATCCTTATGCCCCGTGAACCCGATATACCGCACCTTGCCTTGCTTCTTCGCTTCCAGCGCCGCCTTCATCCCGCCCTTCTCAAACACCCAATCCGGATCGTTGTGATAGACCATCTCGTGAAACTGCCACAGGTCCAGGTAATCCGTCTTCAGCCTCCGCAAGCTGTCCTCCAGGTTCTTCATCGAACCTGCGTAATCCCGCTCGCAGTTCTTCGTCATGAGAAACACCTTCTTGCGCCGCCCATCCTGCGCAAGCGCCGTCCCCATCACTTCCTCGGAATGGCCGTTGTGATAATCCCACGCATTGTCGAAAAAGGTCATCCCTTCATCGATCGCCGCGTGCATGATCCGGATCGCCTCCTTGTGATCCTTCACCGCGCCGATATGCCAGCCTCCCAGGCACAGAATCGACACCTTCTGCCCGGTGCGGCCCAGCGTCCTCATCGGAAGTCCGTTGGCGCCGGCCGGCGTCGTCTGCGCGATGATCTGGTTCGCCAGCGCCGCCGCCGACACCGTCGTTGTCGCTCTTTTCATGAATTGCCGCCTCGTCGATGCCTTTGGGGACATTTTGTCAACCTCCTTATTCCTGTTGGTCTTGTCAATAATTCTATCCTATGAGAGATCCCTCGCCTCCCGATCCCACTACATTTGTGGATGAATTTGTACGAAGAGTTCGGCCTCAGCAATTCGGCAACCACCGAACAGCTTCGCCACGCCCACCGCAACATGGCGCGCCTGTTGCATCCGGACAATTTCCAGGACGAAGAACTCCGCCGCCTGGCCGAACAGCAAATGAAGCGCGTCAACGCCATCTACGCCGTGCTCTCGGACCCCAAGAAGCGCAAGAAGTACGACCTGGAGCAGTCCGGCCAGGAGGTCGTCTCCCCCATCCGCCAGTTTTTATCCGATGAACTTCTCCGTCACTCCGATGGCTTCGGCGTTGTCCGCAGGAACCTCGCCTGGGTGCTCGCCACGCTCAGCTGCATCTTCGGAATCTACTGGCTGCTCAGCCGCTACGCGGGGTTCCCTCCGCCGGAAAGACCGCCCGTTGCCGAAGCTCCCATCCCCCAAGCTGACACCCCCTCGCAGCAGGTGAGTCCCGCGCGCCCCTCCGCCGCTTCCCCCGCCGCCACGGCAGATCTCCGCCAGCTTACCCAGGAATCGCGCGAATTGCGCCAGTTGCTTCACAGGACCATGGAGGAACGCGACGCCGCTATCGCTCGCCTGTCGGTTCTTCGCTCCACACCGTCCATTCCCACCGTGGCGCAAGCCGCCGCGGCCGATGCCCCTCCCATCTCCACTCCCGTCGAACCCCTATCGGCGCCCTCCGCCCCGGAACCCCGGCGCGAAGCCAAGAAACTCTCCGGTACCTGGGTCTACCTTCCTCCCGCCAAAGGTCCTTCACCAGCCGATCTCTACCCAGCCGAATACATTGAACTTATCCTGGTCGAGCAGTCCGGCTTCATCGTCGGCAGGTACCGCGGCCGCTATCGCGTCACCGACCGCGCCATCTCCCCGGAGGTCCGCTTCATGTTTGAAGGCAAGTCCGGCGACAACGCCCGCTTCAATTGGACAGGCAACGGCGGCGCACGCGGCGAAGTGGAGCTGAAGCAACTCTCCGAAAACACGCTCTCCGTCGATTGGTACACTTCCCAGTTCGGCCGTCAGACTACGCTCAGTTCCGGCACCGCCGTCCTCGTCCGCCGCCAGGAATAACACACCCCTCGTTATACTGAATGCGTGCTGCCCGTTTGGTTCATGCTGGCACTGGCCGCCGCCGAACCCGTCGCGCGCCCTGTCTGGACCGGCCCCGGCGCCTCCGTCCAGGGCATGCCCTCACCCGACGGCCGCTTCCTCACCGCCATCGACCCCTCCACAGGCGACCTTGCCATTCGCGAACTCGCCGGCTCTCGTCTCCACCGCCTCACCCACCGGCCCTCCAACTCCAAGGAGTTCGCCTACTTCTCCGCCGTCTCGCCCGGCTCCAACCACATCGCCTATGCCTGGTTCAACGATGCAGGCTTCTACGACTTACGTCTTATCGCCACCCAAGGCGGCGAGCCTCGCCTGCTCTTCCGCAATGAAGAAGCCGGCTTCGTCCAACCCTGCGACTGGACCCCCGACGGCCGCTTCATCCTCACTCTCCTGTTCCGCAAGGACAATATCAGCCAGATCACCCTCATCGCCGCCGAAGACGGGAACGTGCGCGTTCTGAAATCCCTCAACTGGGTCTACCCGAAAAAGATGGACATCTCCCCCGACGGCAAATGGATCGTCTATGATTCCTTCGCCGCCGGCAGCCAGTCCCAGCGCGACATTTACATCCTCGCCCTCGATGGCAGCCGCGAATCCACGCTCATTACCGGCCCCGCCGAGGACGGCTATCCGCTGTGGACGCCCGACGGCAAGTCCGTCGTCTTTGCCAGCAACCGCCTCGGCACAAATGACCTATTCCGTATCCCCGTGGAAAACGGCAAAGCCTCCGGTGAACCGGAACTCCTCCAAAAGGACCTCGACCGTTTCCTTCCCATGGGCATCACCACCGATGGCACCCTTTACTTCGGCCGCCGGAGTGGCGCGCGCGACGTTTTTCTCGTCTCTCTTCCAGCAGGGGAACCCAAGCGCCTTTCCAGCCGCTTCCACGGCGCCAATCTCGCTCCCGCCTTCTCCCGCGACGGCCAGTACCTCGCCTACCTCACGCGCCAGGGAGCTGAAAACTTCGGCACCGAATCCCGCGTCGTCACCATTCGCTCCCTCAAAACAGGAGCCGAACGCCAGATTGCTCCCAAGCTCGCTCACATGGAGCGGCTACGCTGGTCCCCGGACAACAAGTCGCTCCTTATCTCCGGCAGCGATGGCAAGGGCCGCTCCGGCCTGTTCCGCGTCGACATCACCTCCTCGCAAGCGCGCCCCATCGTCTGGGACGACAACGCCTCCTTTCGCGGAATCCCAGGAGACTGGCTGGACGCGGACCGCGTTGTCATCGGCGGCTCTGACCTACGCGAGCGTAACCTCCTCACCGGAGACGAGCGCCTGCTCGACAAGCGCGCCGCACGTCTGGTTGCCGTCTCCGCGGAAGGCAAAGTAGCCTTCGCCTCCTACAATGAAGTCTTCCTGCTCGATCAGGGCAGCGTCTATAAAGGCGAGGTCACCTCGCTCGCATGGGCCGCCGAGGAACTCTACGTCGCCACCCCCGAAGCCCTCATCGCCGGCGGCCGCAAACTTCCACTCCCCGATTATGACCTCGGATCTCTCAGCATTGACCCCGGCGCCAGGCAGCTCGTCTACTCCGGCGGCCGCGTCGCCAATGAGGTCTGGTCTCTCAAACTCCCATGAGAGCTGCTCTCCTGCTACTGGCAATCTCTCTCTCAGCCTCTGAGCGCCTTACCGTCCCTCTCGGGCTCGACCAGTACATCCCTGCCCCGCCCGAAAACCCCCTCCGCCCGGATGTCACCGCGCTTGGCCGCGACCTCTTCTTCGACAAGCGCCTTTCCCGCGACGGCACCATCTCCTGCTCCAGTTGTCACGAACCTTCGCGCGCCTTCACCGACAACCGCCCCTTCGCCATCGGCATCCGCGGCCAGAAGGTTCCCCGCCGCTCCCCACCAATCTTCAATCGCGCCTGGGGCAAGTCCTTCTTCTGGGACGGCCGCGCAGAAACCCTCGAACAACAAGTGCTGGGGCCCATCGCCAACCCAAAGGAAATGGACCTGACCATCGAGGAACTACTCGTTCGCCTTCGCCGTGATCCCTCCTACAACAGCCGCTTCCGCGAACTCTGGAACCGCGAGCCTGATTCCCAAACGCTCGCCTGGGCCCTCGCTGGCTACCTGCGAACCATCCTCGCCGGTGATTCCCCCTATGACCGTTTCGTCGCCGGGGACCGCAACGCCCTCACCCAGCGACAGCAGCTTGGCCTGCGCCTGTTCCGAAGCAAAGCCAACTGCCACGCCTGTCACATCGGCCCCAACCTCACCGATGAGCGCTTCCATAACACTGGTACAGCCTTCAACAATGGCCAATGGACCGACCCTGGCCGCTTCGCCGTCACCAATCTCGCAGCCGACCGCGGCGCCTTCAAAACTCCTTCCATACGGGAAGCCGCCAAGACCGCCCCTTACATGCACAACGGCAGCCTCGCCACTCTCGAAGATGTCGTCGACTTCTACAACAAAGGCGGCCGCGCCAATCCCTTCCTCGACCCCGAGATCAACCCCTTGAATCTCTCTCCCGAAGAACAAACCGCCCTCGTCGATTTCCTCCGTGCCCTCACCGGAACCATTCGTGAAGGCTGGCCGCAATGACCCTGCTTCTGCTCCTGTTGCTTGCTCAATCCGACTTCACCGCGCTGTACGAGCAGGCATACCGGGAACGCGCGCAATCCATTGGCCCCAACCATCCCAAAACACTTTCGAGCGCGCGCGATCTCGCCCTCTACCTCGCCCAACGCGGCGAATTCCGCCAGGCAACCTCCTACTTGCAACAAGTGCTCAACGCTCCGCCCACACGGGAAGCTCCCGCCGCCACCGCGCTCCACAACTGGGCCGCCGCCATCGAACAGGACTCCCCCGATGCCGCCGAACGTCTTTACCGGCTCGCCCTCCAGATCCGCGCGAAGATCCTCCCCCCGCTCGACGCTGAACTCGCCACCACGCGACTCAATCTCGCCGGCCTTCTGCTTGGCACTTCCCCCGAACCGGAATCCCTCGCCCGCCTCGCCCTGGCCGCGTTTGAAAAATCGCTTGGCGCATCGCACCCGCGAACCGGCGCCGCCTGTGGAACTCTCGCCGCCGCCCTCGCCATGAAAGGCGATGTCCCCGCCGCTGAGAACCTCTTCCGCCGCGCACTAACGATCGCCGAAAAAGCCCACGGACCCGATAGCCCGGAAACCGCCGCCGCGCTCGAAAACCTCGCCGACCTGCTTTCTCAAACCGGGCGTGAGGCCGCCGCGCGTCCTCTCCGCGCGCGGGCGGAGTCGATTACGCGGCGTCAGCGGTAGCTCGTAAACTCCGATCCAGTGATTGGTAAACGCCAGCCACTCCGACGCCTCCACCTTCGGCATGTGGCACTCCACACAGCGCTGCTTTCCCACCGCCGTCACATGCCGCGGCTTCGCATGACACTCCGCGCATTTCGCCTCTACATTCATCGGCTCATCGGAATGCGCACGGTGGCAGCTCAGGCAGCTCAGCTGCCCGCCGCTCTTCAAAAAACACGCCGCCTGACTTAGATACACCGGCTGATGCCGTGTGTTCCACGGATTCTCCCAGTTGGTCGCCACACCTTGCGCTGGCGGCATGCGGTGGCACTCCCCGCACAGGTTGTTCACCGCGGCCGCGTCCAGCTTCCCCGGATGCCGGATATTACCCACTTCCGGCTTTTTGGCGTGCTCGCCTCCCGCGCCATGACACGCCTCGCACCGCACACCGGGCTCCGCCGGTTGTAGCTTCCGCCCTTCCGCCAGCCGCACCGTGCCCGTCGAATGGCAACCGAAACACCGCATGATCGCACTATCGGCCGCGAACGTCCGGTAGCGCACTCCCTTTGCGTCCTCGTGCCCCGGCGTGAAATGCAGCCGGTCCGCTTTCCGGTACCAGCTCAGCCCGTGTTCGAGATAGCTATCCTCGTCAACCTGGCTGACGTAGGTGATCGCCTGCACCCCAGACCCGAACGCCCACCGTCCATCTGCACCCGCCTTCAACGCGCTAGCGTGCGCAGTCCCCCCTTGTGACTTGGCGATTTCCCCGTGACAGGCCCCGCAAGCCGCCGTGCCCGCATACGGTACCGCGAGCGCGGCGGCTAGGGCCAGAATCACAAAGTGATGCTACCAGCGGAAGCGGCCGCTGTATTGGAACTGCCGTCCGGCGTAGCCGGCCAGTTGCGCCGTTACACGCCCGAAGGCGGAGTTGCCGAAGGCGGTGGAAGGCAATGCGCCATTGAAGGTGTTGGTGGCGTTGTAGGCCTCCATGCGCAACTCAAAACTGACCCCCTCGGTCAACGCAAACTCCTTGGCCAGCGTGAGGTCAATGTTCTTGAAGCGCATTCCCTTCACCCCGTCATACTGCAGCGGGTTCTGCCGGCGCGTGAAGGCAGGGAGATTCCGGAACTTCGATGTGTCGAACATCTGCTCCTTGGTCGGGTTGCTGAGCGACGGATCGCCGTCCACCAGCAGGCCGCCGAATCGGAGGAACTGGCCGGTGTTAAACGTGAAGATGCCGCTCAGAGCCCACCCGCCGAAGACGGCGTCGGCCACCTTATTCATCGAGGCGGCGTATTTGCGTCCCTTGCCGAACGGCAACTGGTAGATGGACGCGCCGGTCAGGCGGTGCCGCGGGTTGACGTCGGGGAAGAACGTGAGCGTGTTTGTGAAGTTGTCCAGTTCGTCATAGTACTGCTCGTTCCGCTCGCGATTATAGTTATAACCAAGCACGAGATTGAAGCCATTCCGGAACGGGCGCTGCACCTGCAATTGCAGGGCCTGGTAGCGATTGCCGGCGAGGCCTACGAGCCGTTCCTGGAGGCTGCCATATTGAGGATACGGCCGCAGCAACTGACTGACGGCGACATTGCGCGTAGTCCTCAACTGCCCGGGCATCTTCTGCTCCGGCAGGACACCGAAGAACGGGTTGGCTACGGACCGCGTGATGGCTGCGCCGTTCTGATACCCGATTCTTGGATCGATCTGATTGACATCGCGGGTGACCGGGATGTTGCGGCCCAGGTTGAGGAAGTAGGTGGCGTCCATGACGATCTTTCCAGGCAATTCGCGCTGCAACGTGAAATTGATGCGATCATTGACGACCGTGTTGAAGTTCTGGGAATACCAGGCGGGCGTCGAGGTGCTGCCCAGATTGGTGTAGGTCCCAAGGGCCTTGCCGGTTACAGGGACCAAGCCGTCGGGATAGGGATTACGCAACCGCGCCTGCGGTACCCCTGTGATGAGAGGAAGCACATTGGTCTGTGCGTCGAAACCAGGATACAGGACGCTCCCCAGCACATCGAGGCCGTCCGCCAGGCTGGCCGGCACCAGGTAGCGGGCATAGCCGATGCGCAGTGCGGTTCGGTCGTTCACCCGGTAGGCAAGACCGGCGCGTGGCATGAACAGGTTGCGCTGAGCATTCCACGAACCGCGATTGTTGGAGTCCGTGAAGATCCAGGCTCCGTTATAGCTCGGTCCGCTGGTCCGCAAAGCCGTCGCTTCGGCGGGAAGACGAGGCGCATTGGCGCCTTGGAACTCCGGAATTGGCGCTGTCAGATCCAGAAAACGAGACAGCCGGTCCTCCGGGTCGGTCAGGGGAGCTTCATACTCATAACGCAGGCCGAGGTTGAGCGTCAGCCTCTGCGTGATCTTGAAGTCATCCTGGAAAAAGAAGCTGTAGAAGTTGTAACGGGCCTTCTGCAAAGGCAGCGACTGCGTAAAGGAGTTCTGGTCGATCACGCCGAGCAGCATGCCCGCCCACGCATCGCCGCTCAGCCGTGTATCCGGGCTCAGGAACGTGTTGGCGGTTGTGTCTGCCCGGAAATCGAAGGTCATCGGTCGGGGCCGCACGGCAATCGACTGGTTGTGGCGAAACTCCCCGCCCACCTTGTAATAATGCCGTCCTGAGGACTTTGACACTTTCGACTGGATCGTGTAGGCGTCCGGATCCTGGTACCAGAATCCGGTCCGGCCGAGGTTGGTTGCCGTGGGGCCGCGGCGAATGATGACGCCTGGGTAGTAAACGGCGGGAAGCTGGTCCACATACCCCTTGTACCAGGTGTTATTCCCCCAGATGGAAGCCAAGCCCTTCTCGCCGATCTGGGCCGACTGCACCGCAAATGAATCAAACAGCGCATTGTAGGAGGCGCGGATGTTGAACACCGTGCTCGCGTTGACCGTCCAGACGACGTCCCCGACCGTGTTCCAGGAATGGCGTTCGCTGCCGTTGGGGGCCTGGGCGATAGAGCCTCCTGTATAGTTGTCCTGCTCCACAAAGGTCTTGAACATCGAGAACCGGCCGAAGATTTTCAGATTGTCATTCACGTTCCAGTCGGCGCGATCCGATAGGTTCCAATACTTCACACGCTCGGCGAAACCGGCGCGGAAGTTGTTGACCAGGTCACTGCCCTCACCGGGAAGATTGGGCTTCCAGATATCGTTCATGATGCGCACACCCACCGGGTCCAGCTGCGATTGCGGAATCCGGTTGCCGGCAAACGGCATGCGTGTGGCGGTTCCGTTCGCATTCAACTGTGTTGTCCATGGGTCGTAGATGGCTCGCAAGCCGCCCTGTGTGTTCAATGACCGGGAGAAGTCGCCGGTGCGCTCCAGGTCGGTGGGCATCGTCGCCTGCACAGAACGCGGATCCTGGGACCTCCAGGCTTCATAGGAGAAGAAATTGAAAACTCTGTTCTTGATCACCGGCTGGCCCAGCGTTCCGCCGAAGACGTGATTACGGACCAGATTGGGTCGCCGCGTCGTATGATCGGCGACGGCGTTCAGCTTCGGGTTCCGGCCCAGGTAATAGGCGGTGCCATGATACTCGTTCGTGCCCGATTTCATCTGCACGCTTAGCGTCCCCCCGGCCGAGTGGCCGATCTCCGAGTCCACCGCGTTCTGCTGGAGATTCACTTCCTGCACGGCGTCCATCGACGGCGTATAGCTGGATTTTTCTGTCGCCATCGAGGAGGCTCCGTCGACGATGATGTCGTTCTTTGTCGTCGTGTTGCCGCCCACATCCAGCTGCGTAGCCGCCCAGTGGTGATACGGGCTCTGCTCGGTGCTGGAGCGCACGACAACCGCAGGGTTCAGTGATGCCAGCAAAAAGGGATTGCGGTGAATGATCGGAAGGTCATTCGCCATCTTCGTGTCGATGGTCACCGCCATGGTGGAGGTGTTGAAGGAGACGGCCACGGGCGCAGCCTCCACTGTCACTTGCTCGCCGACGGTGCCCAGTTCCAGTCGCGCGTTGACCGTGACGTCGCCTCGGCTCTGCACCAGCACGTTGCGTTGGACGAACCTCCGGAAGCCCTGCATCTCCACCGTCACGTTATAGTTTCCGCCGATCACGAAGTCGAACAGGTACTGCCCGACGTCATTGGTCTGCTTTGTGGAGGAAACGTTCGTGCCAACGTTGGTCAGAGTGACGGTTGCACCGGCAACCACGGCGCTGGTGCCGTCGGTTACCAGACCCTGCACACGCGCGCGCACGTCCTGTGCCCAAACTTGCGCCAGAAACATCAACGCGACAATCAGTATTCTCATGGCAGCCCCTTGTTGCAGCATTGTTTGTTCGGGAAATAGACGGTGCGATTTCCCAGTTTGAGCTAGTATACGCCCCTCAACCAAGTTGGGTCAAATCAGGGTAGTGCGTTAAATCAGTTTTAGCGGACTACCCAAATCAGCTTCTTCAAATGCTCATGCACTGCCGCACCAAATGAGCCCGTCTCCGAGGTCGGCGCCATGTGTCCCGCACTGCTCCGTCAACCCGATCGGAACCTTCACCCCGCTTTGATTTCCTCCAAGATTCGCGCCGCCTCCTCCGCAGGATCCGACGCCCGCGTGATCTGCCTTCCGATCACCAGATAGTCGGCCCCGTCCGCGATCGCCTCCGCCGGCGTCGCTACCCGCTTCTGGTCACCCTGGGCCGCATTCGCGGACCGCACGCCCGGCGTCACAAGTACCGCCTCTGGTCCCGCGATCCGCCGTACCGAGCCAACCTCCAGTGGCGAACACACGATCCCGTCGATCCCCGCCTCCCGCGCCTTGCTCACACGCAGCGACACCAAATCCCCAATCAAGCATGGGTACCCTAAATCGGCCAGGTCCTGTTGATCGAAGCTCGTCAGCACCGTCACCGCCAGCAGCCGCAACTCCGCTCCCGCCTTCCCTTCCACCGCCGCCCGCATCACCGCTCCGCTGCCATGCACAGTCAGCAGTTTCACACCAAGTTCGGCCACCTGCGCCGTCGCGCGCCTCACCGTCTCCGGGATGTCGTAGAACTTCATGTCCAGAAATACATCCGCCCCAGACGCCGTCAGCTCCCGCACAAACTGCGGACCGCCGGCCGCGTAAAGCTCCATTCCCACCTTGAACGGACCTACGTGTCCTTGGAGCTTCTCCACCAGCCGTGCCGCTTCCCCTGTGGTCGCCACATCCAGCGCCACGATAATCGGATTCTTCATACCAGCCGAATCGGCTTCTCCCCTCTTTCAATCACCCGCCCGATCCTCCGTGCCTCCCGCAGCTTCTCCAATGCCATCTCCGCATCCGCCTCCGGCAGCGACACCAGCAGTCCGCCCGACGTCTGCGGATCAAACATCAGGTTCACCAAATCCTCCCTCATCCCACCGGCAAATTCCACATCCGGCCCCGCGAACTCCCTATTGTTCTTCAGCCCCCCCGCAATCGCTCCCGCCCCCGCATAAGCAAGCGCGCCTTCCAGCAATCCCACCTTCCCTGCCTCGATCTCCAGCGTCACCTTGCTCGCCACCGCCATCTCACGCCCATGTCCCGCCAGCCCGAACCCCGTCACGTCCGTGCACCCATGGACCTCCAGCCCCGCAAGCGCCTCCGCCGCATCACGGTTCAGCCGCAGCATCGATGCCACCGCGCCCGCCAGGTGAGCCTCCTCCACTATGCCCCGCTTCAGCGCCGTCGCAATCACGCCCGTCCCCAGCCGCTTGGTCAGCAGCAGGGCATCGCCCGCCCGCGCCCCCGCATTGGTCCAGTACTTCTTCGGATGAACCGTGCCGGTCACCGCATAGCCGAACATGATCTCGTCATGATTCACGCTGTGCCCACCCAGAATCACGCAGCGAGCCTCGGCGATCTTCGACGCGCCTCCGCGCAATATCTCCCGCAACACCTCCAGATCCTGCTTGCCCGGATACGCAACCAGCGACAGCGCCGACACCGGACGCCCTCCCATCGCATACACATCGCTCAACGAGTTGGCCGCCGCAATCGCCCCGAACGTGAACGGATCATCCACGATCGGCGTGAAGAAGTCCACTGTTTGCACCAAAGCCGTATCCTCGTTCAGCAGATACACTCCGGCGTCGTCGGCTGTCTCATAGCCAACCAGCACCTTCTCATTCACCACGCGCGGAACGCCGCACAGTACCTGGTCCAATAACTTTGGACTCAGCTTCGACGCTCAACCGGCGGCTTTCGCGTGGGCCGTTAGTCTGGCTACCGTCACATTTGCTAGTGTACAGGCTGCACTACGATCCCGTTCTCCTGCTCCCAAGCCGCAAGCAGGCCCCCTTTGCCCGTCATGATCAGCTGCGGATAGTCGCCCTTCTCCGCCAGAACCTTCGCCGCCTCATCCCGCGAGCTGCGCAGCATCACCGCTCCCTGCCAGACCCAAATCGCGTAATCGGTCTTGTCCAGCCCTGTTGCGATCGATGCATCCTTGCCCGGGCCAAGCTCCATTTCCTTCTCCCCCGGCCGTGCCACGAAGATCGAGCTCTCTCGCCGCCACACCGTCTGCGCGCCGCCGCCAGCCGCCACAAGCCCCCCGCCATCCATCGGACACGCGTTCAGCTTCCACGTCCCGTGACCCAGCTTCTCGGTCGCGAAGCTCTTACCTCCGTCCCGCGATACCGAAAGGTACATGTCGCGCGAGCCGCCCAGCGCATTGCGGAACATCACATAGACCGTTCCGCCGTCTCCCACCGCCACCGACGGATGGCAACATTCGCAGATATGCCCATCCGGCGACTCATACACCAGTGTGTTCTTCCCCCACGTCTTCCCTCCGTCTCGCGACACCGAAGAGTACAGCCGTGTGCCCTTTTGCCGCAGATCCAGCCACACCGCCGCCACTACCCCGTAGCCGGCCGCCATCCCGTGCAAACCCTCGCGTGCCGATCCCTCCACGTCATTGATCCGCACCGGGCCTTGCCAACCCTCCTCTTCGTCCTTCGACCTCCAGGCCCACAGATCCCCATCCGCTCCGCGCCCCTTAGCCCCCGCGATCGCGGAAACCACCACGTGACCGGACTGAATCGCAATGCGCGGCCCGCGATGCCGTCCCAGCGACAGGAATCCCTTGGTTCCCACCTTCACCGGCTTTGAGAAACTCCTCCCGAAGTCCGTGGATGAGGCGTAGTAGATATCGTTGCCCGCGCCAAAGGTCAGGCCCACCACACGTCCGTCGCTGGCCATTTGCGGCTGCCTCCAGGCTGGCGCCGGAGCTTCCGGCATCAGGTGAACGGCGAATAGCAGAGCAAGAGGAAACATGCTCTTAGTCTATCTTTTGGCCGCCATCATCGTAGCTCCTCCAGAGAGGAGATCAGCATCGTTACCCGCTCCTCGCTGAGTCCTGCAAACTGGCACGCATGGAGTTCTTCCACAGGCTCATCCAACTGCCCCAGCAGATCCAAAGCGTTCCGCGTCGCACGGACACGCACAACGCGGCGGTCTTCCCCGCCCCGTACCCGCTCCGCCAGCCCTTGTTTTTCCAGGCGGTCCACCAGCCGCGTCACATCCGGATCCCGGTTCACCATCCTCTCCGAGATCTGTCCGCTCGGGATGCCATCCGGTCCCGCGCCGCGCAGAATGCGCATCACGTTATATTGCTGCGTGCTCACTCCGTATGGCCTCAATAGCTCGGCCAGCTGCTGCGTCAGCACCTCCGCTGTCCGTAACACGTTAAGAAAAGCCTCCGCTGTCGTAGAACGGACAGGCTTGGTCTGTTGCAATTCCTGCAGTAGTTTCCCCGGCACGTTTCCATCCTAAAGGTTCCCGCCGGTCACGGCAATTTTGGCCGTTTCGATAGATATACTGTGAATTTGCTCATGAAACCATCACGCCGACACCTTCTCGCCACTGCCGCGCTACCGGCACTATCTCAATCAACCCCCTATTGGTCCATTACCCACGAACTCGTTCGCCGCCACGAAGAGGCCGTCGAACGCATTCTCCAAATGCAGACCACCGACCCCGCCAGCCCCTGGCGGGGCGGCTATCCGGATGCCCACGGACTCCATAACGGCGGCTCCGCCAGCGGTGTCCTCATCCAGTGCGCCGCCGCCATTCTCCAGGAGAAGTCGAAATTCCACCGCAGCCGCGAGCTTTTTGAGCGCATGCAACTGGCCGCCGGATTCATGAACCGCAAGGTCTCACCAGACGGCAACTACGACCTTCTTGTTACTAACTTCAACTCGCCCCCAGATACCGCATTTATCACCCTCAACGTCGCCTCAGCCGCCTTCCTGGCGCGCAAGTTCGCCGACCGAGACATCGCCTCACTGCTGGAACCCATCGTCAAGCGCAGCGGCGCCGCGCTGGTCAAAGGCGGCATCCACACTCCCAACCACCGCTGGGTGCTCTGCGCCGCTCTTTCCCAGATCCAACAGCTTTACCCGGATCCAAGCTACCTTCGACGCATCGATCAGTGGCTGGCCGAAGGCATCGACATCGACTCCGACGGCCAGTACACCGAGCGCAGCACCGTCACCTATAACGGCATCACCAATCGCGCCTTCACCGTCATGGCCATCAAGCTCGCCAGGCCCCAGTTGCTTGATCCCGTCCGGAAGAACCTCGAGTCCATGCTCTATCTGCTCCATCCGGGCACCGAGGTGGTTACCGAAATCTCCCGCCGCCAGGATCAGTACACGCGCGGCGGCATGGGCGGTTACTGGCTGGCTCTCCGCTACCTCGCCATCAAGGACCGCAACGGTCAGTATGAGACTCTCGCCAGGCGTCACGGGCCCGGTCTCTCCGAGATGATGGAGTTCGACGAACTTTCCCAGCCCGGCCCGGAACCGGCGCCCGTGCCCGAGGATTATCAGAAGGACTTCGACTTCCTCAAGGTCGGCCGCATCCGCCGCGGCCCCGTCTCGGCCACCATCCTGCGCGAAGGCAACAGCCGCTTCTTCTGTCTCCGCCGCGGAGAGGCTGTCATTGAAGGCGTCCGCTTCGCCGCCGCCTTCTTCGGTAAGGGCCAGTTTGTTCCCTCACGGTCCTCCAAACCAGGCAACGCCTACACACTAGAGCAATCGCTCGAAGGTCCCTATTTCCAACCCTTCGATCCCCCGCGTACAGTCGGCACCGAGGATTGGGATGCAACGCGGCCCATGCGCCGGCAGACCGAAGTCTGCCACATGAGGTACCGCGCCGAGATCAAGGAGCGGCCCAACGGCTTCGACCTGCGCATTGCCGCCGAGGGCACTCGCGACGTGCCCCTGGCTGTTGAGATCAATCTCCGCGACGGCGGCGCGCTGGAGGGCTGTGAAACCGTGCCACAGGTTGAGGGGGCCCACCTGCTCCGCTCCGGCTACGCCGCCTACCGTATGGGAGCCGACACCATCCGGTTCGGTCCCGGACTCGCCGAACATACCTATACGCAGGTGCGTGGGGCGCAGCCTAAACTCCCGGGGACGAGCGTCTACCTGACCGGCTACACGCCGTTTGACCGCGTCATTGAGTTCCGCTGGGGCTAACCGGGGCCGACGGCCGCCGTCGTTTGATGGTTCAGCCTTCCGGTTTGGTGGAGGTGACCGCCACGGGCTTTCCGGCGCGCAGCGCCTCCACTGCTTCCCGCACCCATTGCCGCTTCACGCGGGCTGGGTTGGCGGCGGCGTCGAAGGCTCCCTGGTAGCGGATGGCGCCGGAGTTGTCGAGTACAACCGCCGTCGGGGTGACCTGTGCCTGGAAGTGATCGGCGAGCGCGTTGTTGGTGTCCCGCAGGACCGGGAACGGGAACTGGTTGCCTTCGGCGTTGCGCCGGATCTGCTCCACCGGTTCGGTCCGGTTAGAGTTCACAAAGAGCAGCCGGACCGCGCTGTTTGCGTATTCGCGGTGGAGCGCGCTGAAGCGGTCCGCGTAGTCGTTCGACATCGGGCAGACGGCCGAGATGAAGACGACTACGGTGATGCCACCGCGGAGAGAGGTGAAGGATCGAGGCTCGCCATCCAGCGTGTGGAGCGTGACATCGGCGGGCGCCGCGGCAAGCAGCAGAGCCAGCGTCAGCGGGATCACTTTTCCGCTTTTTCTTTGGCGGGCTCCAGCTTGAGGTTGATCACGGCCTGGCGCCGGGAGTCGAAGACGCTGAGCGTCTTCTCGTCGCTGGAGCGGCCTTGATGATCGGCGCGCAACTCGTAATCGATGTTGGTGCTCAGGCCGTGAAAACGGTAGATGCCGTCCTTCTGCGTGATGTAGGAGCGCACGCGCAGGCTCTTGGTGTCCTTGAGCTTGACGACGGCGCCTTCCACCGGGTTATCGTCCTCGTTGCGGACGACCCCGGCGACGGAGCGGACGTTCTCATCCTCGTTCTTGTCCTTCTTCGAACCCCCGCTGCCGCCGAACAGGCCGCCTTTACCGCGCTCGGCCGGAGCAGGCGCCTGGGCAGCCAGAGGCAGGGCGATCCATGTGCAGACAGTGAGCAGTAGCAGATGGCGCATCACCATTCCTCCTCGTCGTCATCATCCTCGTCGAGGTCCTCATCCTCATCGTCGTCATCGTCGAGCAGTTCGTCTTCGTCCTCTTCGTCCTCATCGTCGGAGCTAAGCTCCAGCGGATTGGTGTTGGTGACGTTCAGGCTGGCGCCGCATTCATCGCAGCTGATGACATCGCCTTCGGTCACGTCATCTTCTTCCAAGTCAATCGATCCATCGCACAACGGACAAGAGAGCATTCAAAATCCTCCAATATTATGAGACGAAAGCACTATTCTTTTCAAATACACAACCTGATGGCGGTTGCAAGCCCCTAGTTGGGTCACTTGGCAGCCATTTTGCGCCGCGTGGTTGGCGGGACGACCCCTTTCAGACGCAGGTAGGTGAACATCTGGCTCCGATGGGTCAGCTCATGCTCCTTGGTAAAGAGCAGCATCTCCATGCGGGTGATCCTTTGCCCGTCAAACCGCGTCATCATCTCCGCGAAGAACTCGGGAGGGCGGCCGGCAAGCGCCGCGCAGTCGGTCTCGACGGACCGGTTCAGCTCTCGGGCGAAATCGGCCGGAGAGACGTCGTCAGCCAGCGGAAGGAAGTACTTTTTCATTCTGTCCCGCGCGCCGGGGGCGGCGAGGTTGTCCTCTCCATCCAGCAGCAGGCCGGCGAGGCCGCGGCCGGCGTTCAAGATGTGCCGGGCCAACTCGCCGTAGGTCATCAGATCGGGCGTGGGACGGAACGACAATTCGCCTGCGGGCATATCGAGGACGGCCTGGGCGACATCGGCGCGGACGGCTTTCCAGGAATCCAGAATCTGATCGAGACGAACCATAAAATCCATTCTTACCACACTGGAGGATGGTTGCGCGATGCGGGCGCGATACACTGGAAGGAGACGTGCTCAGAGGCATTGCAGTGGTGATGATGGCGGCGGGCTGCCTGACGGCGGCTTCGGTACGCGGCAAGCTGGCAACCGGCGAAAAGCCTGTGCTGAAGACCGCCAGCGGAGAGGCGGTACGGCTCTTCGGGGACAAGGCAACGATGAAAGTTCTGCATGACAAGCGGCTGCGCGATGCCGATTTCGAGGTAGTCGGGCGGTTCCGCGCCTCGGGGGAGTTTGAGGTGGGGCCGATTCATGAGAAGTCGATGTTCGTGCACAAGGGCGGCAAGAAGCTGCTGATCAGCTACTGGTGCGAGGTATGCTCGATCCGGACCTACGAGCCGGGCCAGTGCATGTGTTGCCAGGAGGAGACGGAATTGGATCTGAAAGAGACGATCGATCCATGAAACTGCCTATCATCACACTCGCGACGGTATTCCTATCTATGTCACAAGCCCAACAATACACCGCGCAGAAGACCACCGAGGATGGGATCGAAGTGATCCGCCTGGCGGATGCGGCAAGCCGGACGGAGGTGTGGATCGCGCCGGCGATGGGCAACAACGCCTACAAGATGACGGTGAAGGGCGCCGGCATCATGTGGCGGCCGGCGGCGTCGCTGGGAGCGTGGAAGGCCAAGCAGGGGATGGGCGGCAATCCGTTCCTGGCGCCGTGGGCGAACCGGATTGAGGGCGACTCCTACTTTGCCAACGGGAAGAAATACACGCTGAACGGGGAGCTGAAGAACTTCCGCCGCGACGGGAACCAGTTCCCGATTCACGGGCTGGTGGTCTACGCCACGGAGTGGAAGGTGACGGCGGTGAAAGCGGACGCGGGCGGCGCGGAGACGACCAGCCGGCTGGAGTTCTGGCGCGAGGCCGACTGGATGGCGCAGTTTCCTTTTGCGCATGCGATCGAGATGACGCACCGGCTGCGCGAGGGCGTGCTGGAAGTGGAGACGGTGATCGAGAACCTGTCGTCGGGGCCGATGCCGGTATCGGTTGGCTATCACCCTTACTATCGGGTTCCGGATGCGCCGCGTGACAGCTGGCAAGTGCACGTGGCGGCGAAGGAGCACGTGGTGTTGTCGCCGAAGCTGGTGCCGACTGGCGAGGTGAAGGCAGCGGCACTCGGCGAGGTGATGAAGCTGGCGGGCACGCAATTGGATGATGTGTTCACGGGGCTGGTTCGAGGCAAGGATGGCCGGGCGGTGTTCTGGGTGCATGGGGCCAAGCAGCGCGTTGCAGTAGAGTATGGGCCGAACTATCCGGTGTCGGTGGTGTACGCACCTGCTGGACGGGAGTTCATCTGCTTTGAGCCGATGAGCGGGGTGACCAACGCATTCAACCTGGGGCACGCGGGCAAGTTCCCGCTGCAGCAGATCCCGGCGGGCGGGGTGTGGCGCGAAAGCTTCTGGGTGCGGCCGAGCGGCTTTTAGGTGCGGTAGCTGGCGTTGATCCTGATGTAGTCGTAGGTGAAGTCGCAGGTCCAGAAGCGGGCGGCGCCATTGCCCTTGCCGTGGAAGCGGAAGTCAATGAGGCACTCCTTGCGGTCGAGCATTTTCTTGAGGGAGGCTTCGGAGAACTTGGCGGCGAGTCCGGAGCGGCAGACGGGGACGCCTTGCAGGGAGATGTCGACGGTAGAGGGATCGAAGGGGACTTCAGCGTTACCTGCGGCGCAGAGGATGCGGCCCCAGTTGGGATCGGAGCCGGCGATGGCGGTTTTGACGAGGGGAGAGTTGGCGATGGCGCGGGCGATGCGGGCGGCATCGGCGTGGGTTCGTGCGCCGGAGACCTGGATGGTGATGCGCTTTTGAGCGCCTTCGCCGTCCTTGGCGATTTGGGCGGCCAGATCCTGAAGGACACGGTGGAGGGCTTCCTGGAAGGTGGGGCGGGAGGAGGCATCAAGGGAAAGGCCGGAGACGCCGTTGGCCATCAGCGAGAGAATGTCGTTGGTGGAGGTGTCACCGTCGACGGTGAGGCGGTTGAAGCTGAACTCGGTGGCAGTGGCGAGCATGGGGTGGAGGAAGACGGGGGATATGATGGCGTCGGTCATGACGAAGGCGAGCGTGGTTGCCATCCGCGGATGGATCATGCCCGCGCCTTTAGTCATGCCGGCGATGCGGACGGAGCCGCCGCGGACAGCGACTTCGGCGGAGGAGATCTTCAAGCGCGTGTCAGTAGTCAGGATGGCTTGGGCGACTTTGCGGAATGACTTCGGCGACAGTTTCCTGACGAGTCCGGGCAGGGCGCGGGTGATCTTCTTGGGGTCGAGTTCAACGCCGATGACGCCGGTGGAGGCGGGCAGGATCTGGTCGACAGGTGCGTCGAGTGCTTCGGCGGCAGCCTTGCAGGTTGCGAGGGCAACGGCATCGCCGGTGCGGGTGGCGCAGTTGGCGTTGCCGGCGTTGACGAGGATGGCGCGGAGCTTGCCGCCGGACTTTTGGAGATGGTGCTTGGCGAGGCGGACGGGGGCGGCTTGGACCTGGTTGGTGGTGAAGGTAGCGGCGGCGTTGGCGGGGACGTCGGAGACGATCAGGGCGAGGTCGTCCTTCTTCACTTTCCGAATGCCGGCGTAGGTGGAGGCGTATCGATAACCGAGGGGGAAGATCATGAGTCTCCTAAGCGTTCATTGTGCACTACTCTTTGGCCGTTGAGGAAGGCTTCCGTGGGGATGCGCTTGCGGCCTTCCTGCTGGAGTTCGAGCAGTTCGAGTAGGGTGCTCTCGCCGCAGGCGGCCAGCAGGCGGCGGTTGTCGATGACGAGCGAGCCGGGAGCGGCCGTTGCCGTGCCGCCGGTGGGGCGGGCGGCGCGGATGTGCAGGGTTTGGCCGCGGAAGCTGGTCCAGGCGCCTGGCCAGGGATCGAAGCCACGGAGGCGGCAGTGTATCTTTTGAGCGGTCCAGGTCCAGTCGATGCGGCCGTCGTCTTTCATGAGGATGGGGGCGAGGGTGGCTTCGGAGGAGTCCTGCGGCTCTGGGTGAATGGATCCGTCACGGAGACCGTTGAGAGTCTTGAGGAGCAAGTCCGCGCCAGCGGCGGCGAGGCGAGCGCTGAGCTGAGGGGCAGTCTCCACGGGGCCGATGGGGGTTTCCCAATTGAGCAACATGGCTCCGGTGTCGAGGCCGGCGTCGATCTGCATGGTGGTGACGCCGGTTGAGGATTCGCCATTGGCGATGGCCCATTGGATGGGCGCGGCGCCGCGGTACTTGGGGAGCAGCGAGGCGTGGACGTTGATGATGCCGAGCGGGGGAATGTTGATGATGGATTGCGGGATGATCTGGCCGTAGCCGACGACGACCATGGCGTCGAGGGAGAGGGAGCCGAGGAAGTCGACGACTTCGGGCTGGCGGATGCGGTTGGGCTGATGGACGGCGAGGTTGAGGCGCTGCGCGGCTTCCTTCACGGGAGGCGCGGCGAGCTGGCCGCCACGGCCCTTGGGCCTGTCGGGTTGAGTGAAGACGGCAGCGACGTGGTGTTTGGCGGCGATCGCTTCCAGAGTTGGGACAGCGAAATCGGGGGTGCCGAGGAAGGCGAGCTTCAGGTCCACTCTCCGGCCTTGACGAGCTTGCGGATCTTGCGGCGGATGAGGTCGCGCTTAAGGACACTCAAGTGTTTGAGGAAGAGGATGCCGTTGAGGTGGTCGAGTTCGTGCTGGAAGGCGCGCGCGAGCAGCTCTTCCCCGCGGACCTCGAAGATTTCGCCCTTGAGGTTGCGGGCGCGGACGGTGGCGACCATGGCGCGCTTGACGTCCTCACGGAAGCCGGGGATGCTGAGGCAGCCCTCTTCGCCGATTTGCGTCCCTTCGGTATGGATGATTTCGGGGTTGATGAGGACGAGTTTCTGGGACTCGTCTTCACCGGCCGAGACGTCGACGACGGTGATGCGCTTGAGGAGGCCGATTTGCGGGGCGGCGAGGCCGACGCCCTTGTTGGCCCACATGGTCTCGAACATGTTGGCGGCGAGTTCCTCGAGTTCCGGCGTGCCGAACTCGGTGATGGGCTCAGAGGGGGTTTCGAGGACGGGGTCGCCGTACTTGCGGATGGGAAGCAACATCAGAAGTTTCTCACCTGCTCCATATAACCATGATAGTTTCGGCGGGTTTCGGAGAGCGAGTCGCCGCCGAATTTTTCGAGGAAGGCCTGGGCGAGGACGATGGCGACCATGGCTTCGCCGATGACGCCGGCGGCGGGGACGACGCAGACATCGCTGCGCTCGTAGGCGGCCTTGGAGGGCTCGCGGGTTTCGAGGTCGACCGATTCGAGCGGCTTGCGGAGGGTGGAGATGGGTTTGAGGTGGCCGCGGACGAGCAGGTCCTGGCCGTTGGTCATGCCGCCTTCGAGGCCACCGGCGCGGTTGGCGCCGCGAGTAAAGGCGCGCTCCTGCTTGTCGTAGTGAATGGTGTCCTGCACGGCGGAACCGTAGCTGGAGGCGCCCTCTTCGGCGTAGCCGATCTCGACGCCCTTGACGGCCTGGATGGAGACGATGGCCTGAGCGAGGCGGCCGTCAAGGCGCGAGTCCCAAGTGATGTGTGAGCCGAGGCCGGTGGGAAGACCGCGGGCGACGACTTCAAAGACGCCGCCGATGGTGTCGCCGGTGCGGTAGGCCTCATCGACGGCCTCCTTCATGCGCCGTTCGGTTTGTTCGTCGATGCAGCCGAGCAGGACTTCTTCTTTTTGGGAGAGGGCGGCGATTTGGTCCCAGGTAGCTTGTCTGTCGAGCTTGACGGGGCCAACGCCGATGACGTGGCTGAGGATCTGGATGTCGAATTCGGCGAGGAGCTGTTTGGCGATGGCTCCGATGGCGACGCGGGCGGTGGTCTCGCGGGCGCTGGCGCGTTCGAGGATGTAGCGGGCCTCGGGGTAGTTGTACTTGATACAGCCGGCGAGGTCGGCGTGGCCGGGGCGGGGGCGGGTGACCTGTTTCTTATTGGCGTCGCTGCCTTCGTAGTCTTGGACGGGGAGAGTATCGGTCCAGTTCTGCCAATCGCGATTCTGGATGATGATGGCGATGGGGGAGCCGATGGTCTTTGAGTGCCGGACGCCTGAAACAATTTCGACGGTATCTGTTTCGATCTTCATGCGGCCGCCGCGGCCGTAGCCTTGCTGCCGGCGCCAGAGTTCGCGGTTGATCTTGTCGAGGGGAATGGGGAGTCCGGCGGGAAGACCCGTGAGGGTGGCTACGAGACACTGACCGTGTGATTCACCGGCGGTTTCGAATCGGAACATGAGGGGGAAACTCCATGGTAGCGGAGGGTTGACGTCGGAGCAAGCCGTGCAGGGACACTTCGGGCGTTTGTGGCGCGGTTCGAGGATGAGTTGAGATGCGTTTTGGTGCGGTTACGTCCCTGATTCTGGGTTTTGTTGGTGGTTTTGTGCAGGCTGTGGGGCGGAATGGAGAGTTTGGGGCGGCAGTTCGGGCTGGTTTGCGGGCGGATGCGGATTCTCCCCAAAGCGATCACCGTTCTCCCTCGAAACCGATCACCATTCTCCCGTAGCCGATCAGCCAATCGGAGCGAAGCGACGCTGGTTTTCTGATTGTGCCCGACACGGATCGGAAACGC
>Ga0194120_10000120_pt1 | contig 125889 bp, 132 predicted proteins | sample TA2MahCa65mmetaG_FD_148642 | JGI IMG/M metagenome (GOLD analysis project Ga0194120, IMG submission 148642) | Freshwater microbial communities from Lake Tanganyika, Tanzania - TA2015019 Mahale Deep Cast 65m | ecosystem: Environmental > Aquatic > Freshwater > Lake | place: Tanzania: Lake... | reverse complement strand
TGTGTATACTCGGTAGCAATCAGTCATTTTGGCAGCACCTCTTTGGTTTGGTTACCGTGAGTGTACCTCAATGACTGATTTCCCTCGTATTTGTACGGTAGAGAAATCTTTGATTACTTGTTTACCTGTGTACGTGTCCGCTTGCGCGTGTGTACACGGTTACTTATCCTATGAGTGATCGCGTTGAAAAATTTCGTTATTCAGGGGAAAAAGCAGAGCGACTCGATAAATTTCTTGTAACCTGTCTGCCCGAGTTTTCACGTGCACGTTTGCAGGGATTGATCGAGGCAGGCTTGGTTTTAGTGAGTGGACTGCCTGCCAGAAAATCAGGTCAGATGTTAGATGTTGGATTTGAAGTGGAGGTGCGCATCCCACCGCCAGTTCCAAGCGGGTTAACGGGTGAGGATATTCCACTTGATATTATTTTTGAAAATGATGATTTGATCGTTATTAATAAGCCTGCGGGCATGGTGGTTCATCCCGCTGCGGGACACGCTTCCGGGACTTTGGTAAATGCCGTATTAGGATATGACCCTGAAATGGAAGGCATCGGCGGCGAGGAGCGTCCCGGCCTTGTGCATCGGCTCGATAAAGAGACCTCCGGCTTGATCGTGCTTGCAAAAAATGAACGCGCTCATAACTGGCTGCAGGATCAATTCCGTTTGCGAAAAGTGGAGAAGACATATCTTGCACTTGTAGATGGCAAACCGCCCACACCCACCGGCCGCGTGGAAGCGCCAGTGGGTCGTGACCCGAGTCATCGCAAAAAGATGGCGATTGTCTCGGCGGGCAAGGGGCGCGAGGCGGTCAGTGAGTATAAGACGCTTGAGGTATTCAAGGATCATACTCTTTTGGAGTTTCATCCGCAAACGGGGCGTACTCATCAAATCAGATTGCATTGTGCATTTTTGGGCTGCCCGGTTGTGGGTGACTCTGTTTATGGCAAAAGGAATTTCACGGTTGATATTAATCGTCACTTTTTGCACGCGTTCCGTTTGAAAATTTTACTCCCCAATGAAGAACAACCCCGCACTTTTGAAGCCGATTTGCCTGATGAATTGAAGATTGTATTGGGGAAAGTTAAGAGATACGAATAATAAGTAACGAGTGATGAGTAACAAGTGATGAGTGATGAGCGATGAGCAGCGAGTGGTGAGTGGCAAGTTGAAGATCGAAAATACAGAAGGTCGATATGAACGAAAAGGGTTTTGAAGGATTGAAAGTTTGGCAAAAGGCACACGCGTTGATGCTCGATATTCATAAAAGACTCATTTCTGTTATTTTGAAAGTTTCCAAAGATGAAAGATTTGACCTTGTCGCTCAAATTCGCAGCTCCTCGAAAAGCGTCCCTGCAAATATCGCCGAGGGACATGGGCGTTTTTATTACGGAGATAATGTCCGTTTTTGTTACAATGCGCACGGCTCGCTGGATGAAACCATAAGTCATCTTCGCGCCGCAATTGATCTTGAATATTGTTCGAGAGATTTGTACGAAAACCTGCGCGCCCAGGCGGATGAGACCCGCAGGATGTTAAACGGATACATTGATTGGCTCAAAGAAAAGAAAGTTGGGGAGAAGGAACCTGGCGCAAACCTGCGCATCCGCGAAGACCAGGTGGAGTACATAATTCATCCTGAAGATGATAACTTGTAACTTGTTACTCATTTCTTACATCTGGAGACGCCAATGGAATACATAGACCTTCGTTCCGATACTGTCACCAAACCCACACCTGAAATGCGCAAGGCGATGGCGGAGGCCGAAGTGGGGGATGATGTTTACATGGATGATCCTACTGTAAATAAATTGCAGGATCAAGCCGCTCTAAAATTTGGCAAGCAGGATGCGCTTTTTGTCCCTTCAGGCACGATGGGCAATTTGCTGGCCCTGCTTGCCCATTGCCAGCGCGGGGATGAGGCGATGGTTGGCGATAAGTCGCATATTTATACCAATGAGGCAGGCGGGATGTCAGCGTTGGGTGGAGTTCATCCGCGCCCGTTGATGAATCAGCGCGATGGTACGCTTGCTTTGGATGACATTCGCGCTTCCATCCAGACCGAGGATGTGCATCACACTATTACGCGGCTCATTTGCATAGAGAACACCCAGAATGTTTGCGGGGGTGTTCCTTTAACAGCCGAGTATACGGCTCAAGTTGGCCGGATCGCTCAAGAGAATAATCTACGCTTCCATATTGATGGCGCGCGAATTTTCAATGCGGCGGCGGCTTTGAATGTGGATGTGAAGGATTTGACTGCTCCCGCTGATTCAGTCATGTTTTGTCTGAGCAAGGGGCTGGTTTCGCCGGTCGGTTCGATGCTGGTCGGGACGAGGGACTTCATAGCGCGGGCGCGCCACTTGCGGAAAATGGTTGGCGGGGGGATGCGCCAGGCAGGCGTGCTGGCGGCGGCAGGACTTATTTCGCTGGAGAAGATGACGGGCAGGCTTGGGCAGGATCATGCTCGGGCCAGGAAACTGGCTGCTGGGTTGAAGCAGGTCAAAGGTCTGGTTTTGGATGCGGCCGAAGGTATATCCACGAATATGGTTTATTTCAATCTGGAGGATGAAGTCAAATTAAGTGTAAATCAAATTGTGGATAAGATGAAAAAGCGAGGTGTGTTAGTGGATTGGGCGGGACATCGCCGCTTTCGTTTGGTGACTCATTATTGGGTGGATGATGAGGGTGTGGAGAAAACTATTAAGGCCTTTGCCAAAGTATTGAAGTGACTTCCATGACGAAGTAGGAGAGCGAGTCTATTTAGCCATCATGAAGGGTCGCCGCGGCTATTGGAGCGCTGATTCGATCTGATCGCGCCCGCGTTCTTTTGCCACATAAAGACGTTTGTCAGCAAGGTCTATCAGTTTCATAACCTGATCTGCATCCTCGGGGTAAACCGCGATTCCCATACTCATGGTTGGAACAGAAATGGCGATTTGGCTGTCGCTGCGAACCTTTAAAAGTGCCATGCTCGCGCGGATACGTTCGGCAACCTGTCTGGCCTGTGCCAGATTGGAATTTGGCAGGGCAATCGTGAATTCTTCCCCACCCCAGCGTCCGACCGCATCGGTTTGTTTGATATGTTTGCGGATGATGTCGCACAGACTAGTGAGAATCTCATCTCCGATCAGATGACCGAAGGTATCGTTGTATTGTTTGAAGTGATCAATATCGAGCATAATCAGGCTGAGGGGTTGGTTTAAGGCATGGCAGGTTTCAGTTTGTTCATTTAATTTTTTAATAAAATATCCATGGTTGTAAACGCGAGTAAGGCTGTCCAGCTTACTCTCCTGTTCGACGATGGCGTGATGATAAGTGTTGTCCAATGCAAGCGCGGCGCGTTGGGCAATTGCGGAAAGCAATTCCATATCGCTGCGGTCGAAAGCATTTGGACGATAGGATGATATAGCCATCACCCCATCCACATGAGAGCCGCGCATGGGGACGCCCATCCAGGATAGGGTTGTTTTCTTCTTGCCAATCAAGATCAGTTCAACATCGTCCAATTTAAGATCTTGCCGCAGATCGGGGAGGAAGAGTTCCTTTTGGTTTTTGATAACCCAGTTTGATAGGGTGCCTTTTCTATTCAATTTTATATTTTCATAAAACTCGCCATCATCGTAAAATAATTCAAGGCGCAGGTCATCTTCATCAACAATTCCAATGTAATAAGCGTCCGCTTCGAGAGCGTTTTGAAACGCGGCGTTGAGCAGGGAGAAGACCTGTTTTGTTTCAATCGTGGAGACGATATGTTTGCTGAGTTCATTGATGATTTCAAGTCTGTTTATTTGTTCCATTCCTACTTTTCTTAGTTGTTGAACGGATTCAACTACCATGATTGAAGCAATGGTAAAGCCGATGTGAAGGATCCATTGGTGATTCGGAATTGCCCGGCTTAAGTGAGTAAGAATATGAATCGCGGATGTCCCAAGCACCAGAAAATAAGCCGGCCCGCGGGTGGATATTAAAGATGTGGACATGGCTGAAATAATAATCAGGAGGTACATCATGTAATCTATTTCTTCAGGGATGAAAATTGTCAGTACACCAATTACAACCCCCAGGACGATTGCATTAAACCACGAAAAACGCTGTTTGTTGGGGGATGCGCTGAACACAAAATAATAAAAAGCGAGATATAGGCTTCCGAGGACTGCATAAAGAATGATTATTATCCGGTAAAGATTGTTTTGAGGAGGGGTGTAAATGAGAATGGAAGTGATGGTTGCAAATAACACAAAGATACCTGCCAAGATGGATGGCAGGATTGAGATCATATTTTCTTGAGGCTTAAACCCTTGACGCTTGTTCCGATTCTGCATTTTTTTCTTATGTTGCCGGGTCTGCTTGAAAATATTCATATCGTTTTCGGATGAAAGTTTCCTTGCTCTAGGATAGCATAAGAGGCGAATTTTATCTACCTTCTACGCCAGCCGTAGCGTAAAAGCCATTTTTGATTTCTGATATAATCCCAAAGCAAATCGGTCTTTTCGGTGGGGATGCGGCCATTTGTAAAACTCACAGGTACAGGGTATCACAAATGCAAAATTATATATCCCTTGCTCAAATTGATGAAACCGCACAAACAATCAGGAAACAGATCTCGATCCAACCCATTGCGGGCATCATCCTTGGTTCCGGGCTTAACCATCTGGCTGATTCCGTCCAGCAGGCTGTTCACATCGCTTATCGTGACCTGCCCAACTTCCCCGTTTCAACGGTTCAGGGGCATGTCGGGCGTTTTGTGATCGGCGAATTGGAAGGCAAGCCTGTTCTGGTCATGCAGGGACGCATCCATTTTTATGAAGGATATACAATGGGTCAAGTCACTTTGCCGGTGCGCGTTATGCAAAGGCTGGGCATCCCCTGCATGATCGTTACCAATGCTGCCGGCGGCGTGCACCCTGACTTCAATCCCGGCGATGTCATGTTGATCACCGATCAGCTTAATTTGATGGGTATGTCCGGATTGAATCCGCTGATGGGCCCAAACCTGGATGAGATCGGCCCGCGCTTCCCGGATATGAGCCAGCCTTTTGACCGCGAATATTTTGACCTTGCCCGAAAAATTGCAAAGCAAAATAAAATTACTCTGCGCGAGGGAGTATACGCCGGTTTGAGCGGCCCATCATTTGAATCCCCCGCTGATCTGCGCTTTTTACGTCAAATAGGTGTGGATGCAGTGGGGATGTCTACAGTGCCCGAGGTGATCATTGCAAGGCATGGCAATATGCGAGTGCTGGGACTTTCCGGCATCAGCAACAAAGCCAACCTGGATGGATCCACAGTCACGACCCATGAAGAAGTTATGGAAGCCGGCAAGGTCATCACCCCAAAGGTCGAGAAGATTATTCGTGGTGTCTTGCGGGCGTTGTAATTAAGTCTCAGTTATGGCAGATTTTTATAAATTCCTCGCCTCGTACGAGGTGCTGATCTATATCCTGCTGGCAATTGGCGGACTGTTCTCCTTTCGCTGGTTGTGGCGCTCATGGCGCGAATGGCAGGTTGCTGTCTTTAGCTTGGAACGTGAATTCTCCGCCCGCCGTCTTGGGCGTTCTGCGGCGATTTCGATACTGATAACCATATTGTTCTGTGCAGAATTTTCCATGGCCACTTTTATCCTTCCGGGACTCCCGGCAGATACCTTCCTTACTACCCCAACCCTGGATTTAATCTCAACGCCCACAGGAACGCTTTCTCCGGAAATGATGACCCAATTTTCAGGTTTATTGCCGCAGACCGCGGCAGCCGGCACTACAGGTTGTGTCCCAAACCAGATCATGATCACCTTCCCCGAAGCAGGGAATGAAATTACCGGCGCAGTTGAAATAATAGGCACTGTAAATATTCCAAATTTTGGATTCTATAAATACGAGGTTGCGCCTCTCGGAAGCGATACTTGGGCAACCATTTCTGCCAGCCGCACCATCGTAAATAGCGCTTCCCTTGGACGCTGGGATACGACTGCCTTAACCCCAGGTGATTATCAATTGCGATTGGTGGTTACGGATAATCAGGGACAATTATTACCCCCCTGTCTTGTACCAGTGCGGGTTGTCCCTTTACAATAGAAAACGGAATATTGAACTCATGCCTGATATTAAACTTCGTCCAACGGTCGCCACCGATCTTCCACACCTGATGGACTTTGATCATTCCATTTATAGTGAATCTGTCTGGCAATTGGAATTGCGCCGCGATGCCGGGCAGGTCATGACCACCTTTCGCGAGGTGCGCTTGCCTCGTTCCGTTCATGTTGCCTATCCTCATGACCCGTTCGCGCTTGCCGATGATTGGGTGCGAAAATCCATGATGTATACGGCTTTAATTGGAATGGATTTAGTCGGGTATATTTGCCTGCTGGAGCGAGGGGGAGCCTCGGTGGTATCCATGACCGATCTCGTGGTGGCTGGGGCGCATCGCCGCCTGGGTGTCGCGAGCGCTTTATTGGCGGCCGGACAGGATTGGGCAGCGTCCAGATCGCACCGTCGTATGATTTTAGAGATGCAGGCAAAAAATCTGCCTGCCATCCGTCTCGCCCAAAAGTTTGGTTATGAGTTCTGCGGGTATAATGACCATTATTACCTCAATCAGGATGTGGCTATATTTTTTGCGAAGGTACTTAAATAAGACCAGCAAAGGATATGGCCGCGCTGTGAAAATTTATTGGAAGGGTCTGTATGATTAACGGTTGGTCGGAGACGTTTCTGGCGGGAATCCAGACGCTCAACCAGATATTAACGGCGGGGATCGCCATTACGGCATTTTCGCTATTCCTCTATGCGCTTTCTTTTAATTTGCGTGACAGGGTGGCGCGTTCATTTGCGATCATCCTGCTTTGTGTGGTGATCGTTTTTACTTCCGAAGCGTTGCAGGATAAATCGCAGTCAACCGGGGCAATTGATCTTTTGCTGCGCTTGCAGTGGTTTGGTATTGTTTTCCTTCCGGCGGCTTATTTACATCTTTCGGATGCTTTGCTAGTGACCGCAGGCCGGCCTTCGCGCGGGCGTCGGCGGATGGCTGTGCGCGGCATGTACGCTATATCGGCATTATTCCTCCTTCTGCTGTCGTTTGGCTATTTGCTTGGTCCGCTCGTTCCTGACGGTAAACCTGCACCCTACCTCCTGCGCACGGTCTGGACGGAAGCTTTCACCTTCTACTATGTCTCCAGCATGGTCTGGGCGGGTGTCAATTTTGCACGCGCTTATGGCCTGATGTTGACAGGGTCGGGCCGGCGGCGCATGATCTACCTGATGGCAGGCGCGACAGCCCCGGCACTGGGTTCCTACCCTTATCTTTTATTTGGTTACAGCCTGGCCTCACAGCATCAATATCTGTTTTGGGGCGTGGCGACCACCATAAATTTCCTGGTTGGCGCATTGGTGATCGTGATGGCGTATGCAGTGGCTTTCTTCGGCGTTTCATGGCCGGATCGTGTGATCAAAAGCCGCTTGTTCAAATGGATCATGCGCGGACCGGTCACAGCCTCGGCCGCACTTGGGTTGATGACCGTTGTCCGCCGCGGCGGGGAAGCGCTTGGCACGCCTTATAACGCTTTTGTACCGTTTACTGTGGTGGCAACCGTTTTACTGCTTGAACACGCCATTACTTTCGCCGCTCCTCTTTGGGAGCGCTCGCTGTTCTTTGGACGCGACCGTAAAGAATTGGAATTACTCCAAAATATTGAAGAGCGTTTACTGACCCAGGGCGATTTACAGCAGTTTCTGGATGCCATTCTGGCCGCTGTGCGCGATCACTTACAATCTCCCTCCGCTTTTGTAGCCGCGCTGGATGACGAAATCTTATCTCCGCTCGTCGTGGCAGGCAATCGTTCGATGCTTGATCAGGAAGGGTTGACCGAGGCCCTGGAACAGGTCAATGGCGATCCGCGGCGTGAATTTCAATGGGGAAATTTCTGGGTCCTGCCCCTGCATCGCCGCAAACAGCAGGAAATGGACCGGGATGAATTGCCGCCATTGCTTGGTTTGCTCGGTGTAGCTAAAGGAGATCACCAGATCATGGAGAACGACCAGCGTGAGGCCTTGTGGCTGTTGGCAGACCGCGCCGCGATTGCGTTGGAAGACCGTCAATTACAACAACGCATGTTCCGTTCCCTGGCAGATATCCAGCCGCAGGTTGAAATGATCCAGCGCATGCGCGCAGCCGGGCGCTATGACTCCCGTGCCAGTTTATTGACCGAACCTTTGCCGCAGGAGGCAGACCTTGCGAACTGGGTCAAGGACGCGCTGACGCATTACTGGGGCGGGCCAAAGCTTACAAACAATCCATTAAATAAACTTCAGGTGGTTCGTGACCTTGCCGAAAAGGATGGTGGCAACACCGCCAATGCTTTACGCGCCTTGCTGCGCCGCGCAGTGGATCAGGTCAAACCGCGAGGTGATCGAAAATTCACCACTGAGTGGATCCTGTACAATATCCTTGAAATGAAGTTTATCGAAGGGCGCAAGGTGCGCGATGTCGCCTCACGTCTGGCAATGTCTGAAGCGGATTTGTATCGAAAACAGCGCGTGGCTGTGGAAGCGCTTGCAAAGGCAATTCTTGAAATGGAAGTTAATCTTCTGGATCGATGATGGCAAACAAGCGGATAGAGACGCATATTTAAAATAAGAGAAGGAGTCCATCATGGTTGGTCAAAAGAATAATCTTGATAATCCGATGCCCGTCATTGATGATGGCTGGTGGATGTCGGTCCTGGCGGAGGAGAGTCGCTCGGCGATGCCTCTCCCAGCCCATTTGGCGGGAAGCAGGCCTGAGGCCTGTACTGAGCGCCGTCGAAGTATCGGTGAAGAGGCGCAGACTGTCTCGTCAGAAAAAAAACCTGTCACCGATTGGTCTCAAGTCAAAGACCTTTATATGCGGGATCAAATTATCGATCTGACTGTCACCGGGCATAATCGCGGCGGCTTGCTTGTGGAGGGCGACGGTCTGCATGGTTTTGTACCCAGCTCACACCTCGTTGACTTGGCCGGCAAAGTTGAAAACCTTGAACGCAGCCGCGATCTTGAGTCTTATCTTGGGCGCTCGCTGCATTTGAAAGTCATTGAATGTGTTCCAGAAGATGACCGTGTCGTTTTTTCGGAGCGTGCCGCGCAATCACAGCCGGGCAAACGTTCAGAATTATTCCAGATATTAAAAGCAGGGCAAATCGTTCAAGGTGTGATTACCAACATTACAGACTTTGGCGTCTTTGTTGACCTCGGCGGTGTAGAAGGTCTGATCCATATTTCAGAATTATCATGGGGACGTGTTTCACATCCATCCCAAATTGTTAAGATGGGCAGTCTGCTCGAAGTGCAGATACTGGACCTTGTGCCTGAGCGATGCCGTGTTGCACTCAGCCTGAAACGGTTAATGCCGAATCCCTGGCAGAACGCCGCTGTTGAATTTCCAGAAGCGGCCATCAAACCTGCCATTATTACCAGTGTGCTTTCCTTCGGTGTCTTTGCGCGGCTGGATGCCGGCGTGGAAGGTCTAATTCACATATCCGAAATTCCGCAGGCAGAAAACAGTCCTTTACGAGAAGTTCTTTCTGAAGGACAGCAAGTGCAGGTGCGCATCCTGCATTTGGATGCTGCGCATCAGCGCCTGGGCTTAAGTATGAGGCTTCGCGGAGCGTAACCCGAATGTCTGAAAATCCACACCCACGCAAAAGACAAGAAGCGCAGGCCGAAACCGCTCCCGCTGGGCGAGACAATTGGCTTGAAAGGCTGTCCTACCTCAACGTGCAGTTTGGACGTTTTCTGCGCGATGCGGTTGGCGTTGCATTGATCGCATTTGCGCTCATGTCTTTGCTGGCTGTATGGGAATTGACCGATGGCATTTTGCTTACCCCTTTTTCCATTCTTCTTCGCCGTTGGTTTGGCTGGGGAAATTTATTGGTCATCTTCGGCATTGGATATTTAGGATATTCAATTCTGAGACGCGATACCAATGAAGTCAGTTGGGGACGACTGATTGCCCTTGAACTCGCATCAATCCTAACCCTAGGCCTGCTCGCTGTTTTCGGAGGCAATAACCTCTACCGGGCAGAATCCGGCTGGGACGGTGGGCGCCTCGGCTGGGGGCTGGTCACATTGGCCTGGCAATCTCTCGGAGCGATCCTTGGCACATTGGTCCTATTTTTATTGTGGCTGCTCGCGGTTGCAACCGGTTTTGGTTTGTGGGTAAAACTTGAAATATGGCTGTTGAAAATTGCCGGCGAAGCTGCTCCGGTTGTTTTGGCGACACCCGTTCCAATGGGTATGGAAGGAAGCGCAGAACAACCTGCAAAATCCAGCGCGCCCGCTTCGCGAAAGAAAGCACAGCCATTGGCTCCTGAATTTCGCACTTCCTTGAAAGCCTCAAATAAGACGGAAGAGAAATCCATCAAACCGCATCCGCGCGGGGAAGACCTGCCGCCTTTGCATATCCTGCTCGAAGAGTCTGCAGTCCGCGCCGATGACCGTACGATTAACCAAACAGCTGGCCTGATTATGAAAACCCTGGCTGAGTTTGGTATACCTGCCACGGTGATCGGTTATCGTGTCGGTCCGGCAGTAACGCAATTTGCAGTCCAGCCCGGTTTCCTCAAAAAACCAGGCTCCGACGAGGAAGACGCGCAACAAATGAAAGTACGCGTTGCGCAGATCGCCGCACTTGAAAAAGATCTCGCGCTGGCCCTCTCCGCCCAGCGTTTGCGGATCGAAGCGCCTGTGCCCGGCAAACCATACGTCGGTATTGAAGTGCCAAATACGCATAGTTCTGTGGTGCGCATGAAGACCCTGCTTGAGTCGGATGCTTTTTATAAAATTGGCACACCTCTCGCGATTGCTCTGGGACGTGACGTTTCCGGGCATCCGCTGATTGCAGATCTCGCGCGTATGCCGCATCTGCTGATTGCAGGCTCAACAGGTTCTGGTAAATCCGTCTGTGTCACATCCATTGTGGCATGTCTGGCGATGAACAACACCCCCGAAGATCTGCGTATGATCCTGATCGATTCTAAAATGGTGGAGTTGATCCGCTTCAATGGCTTACCCCACTTATATGGAAAAGTAGAGACCAATATTGAACGTATCCTCGGCGTTCTGCGCTGGGTGGTCGTTGAAATGGAACATCGTTACCGTTTGCTTGAAAGCGCACATGCCCGTGATCTGGAAACCTACAATCGCAAGGTCACTCGCAAAGCGGATGGCAAGGCTTTGCCTCGCATTGTCGTGTTGATTGATGAACTCGCCGACCTGATGATGTCTGCTCCAGATGTAACTGAGCATAACCTTGTCCGTCTTGCTCAAATGGCGCGTGCCACAGGGATTCATCTAGTAGTTGCCACCCAGCGTCCATCCACGGATGTGGTCACAGGACTCATCAAAGCTAACTTCCCTGCACGCCTGGCCTTTGCGGTTGCATCAGGCATAGACAGCCGCGTTATTTTGGATTACACCGGCGCTGAATCACTGCTGGGCCGCGGTGACATGCTCTTCCTGAACCCTGAGGTGGGCAACCCCGTACGCGCGCAAGGCGTCATGATCACAGATATGGAAATCGAACGTATTATTTCACACTGGCAAAAGAATAACGAAACCCCAGTTGATACAACTCCGCCCTGGGAGAAACTTTTGCAGGAGCCCGGCGAAGGCGAAGATGACGGTTTGATCGAACAGGCCATCTCAATTGTACGCACGAGTCAACGCGCTTCTGCTTCGCTATTACAACGCCGATTGCGAATTGGCTATCCACGCGCCGCGCGTCTGCTTGACCAGCTTGAGGAAATGGGAGTTGTAGGACCCTCTCAAGGCGGAGGCAAAGAGCGGGAAATCCTGGTCAGTGAAGGTGATTTGGACGAAGATACATCTCAAGAGTAGAAGGTTTAGCCAGCAGACATTTACAATGCTCTCGGCGGCTAGCGCGGTAATTTTTTTATAAAAACCATTAAAGGACTATTGTGAACCAACCCATGAATCCAAACCCAACTTTCACGGATAGACTGAGAGCTTTTTTCAAAGGCATATTAGATCCCATCGGCGCGTTTCTTAACCGACTTGGGTTAACTCCAAACGCCATCACCTTATTAGGTTTGGCAGGTACGAGCATTGGAGCGTATTTTATTTCGCAAGGCAAAATGGCAGCCGGAGCATTTGTCCTTTTGGCATCTGTCCTCGTTGATGCATTGGATGGCACCATGGCGCGTTTGCGCGGCGAGCCCAGCGATTTCGGCGCGTTTGTGGATTCTGTCAGTGACCGTTATGCCGAGTTGATCACTTTCGGCGGACTTTTGTATTATTTTCTTTCACTTGAAAATTATCCCGGTGTCATGGTCACCTTTGCCGCGGCATCCGGCTCGGTGCTTGTATCATACGTTAAAGCGCGCGCAGAGGGATTGGGCTTTACTGCAAAAGTGGGCATCCTCACACGCGTTGAAAGGTATATCGTATTAATTCCCCTGCTTGTATTTAATCAGCCATTCATCGCCGCTTTCCTGATTGCAGTACTTGGCAACATCACGGCGCTACAGCGCGTGCTACACGTTCGCGCGCAAGGGCATGTGCGCATGGAAAAAGCAAAGGAAAATGATAAGAAATATATACACTGATCCATGAGTGAAGGATTTTTGCTTGGCCCGTGGTTAATGCGCTGGCATGGCTTCCTGCTTGTGATTGGCATTGCGGCTGGAGCCTTGTTGTCCGCCTTACAGGCAAGACGCCGCGGGTTTGACACTGAGATCATCTATGATCTTTTCCTGCCTGTGTTGATTTGGGGGACAGTCGGCGCGCGCCTCTGGCATATCCTCACCCCGCCTCTTTCTTCGGTTCAGCTTGGTCTGACCCGTTGGTATTATCTCACCCATCCATTGGACGCATTGGCGTTCTGGGTCGGCGGGTTTGGAATCCCCGGGGCTTTGATCGGCGGCTCGCTGGCCCTGTTGATTTTTGCGCGCCAGCAACAACTGCAATTTTGGGATTTGACCGATCTGCTCGCGCCCGGTCTTGCTCTTGCCCAAGCCATTGGTCGCCTGGGAGATTATTTCAATCAGGAATTATATGGCCTGCCTTCAAACTTACCCTGGGCGATATTCATCCAACCCGCCAACCGTTTGATAGGGTACGAATCAATCGAGTTCTATCATCCATTATTTATTTATGAAGCGGCTTTGAATCTTGCTAATATGTTTTTGTTATTATGGCTCTCGTATAAATTTACAGACAGGTTCAAGCCCGGTAGTCTTTTTCTTGCATATCTGGTTGTATATTCTGTCATCCGTTTTTCGCTCGAATTCCTGCGCCTCGACATTGCGCTGGTAAATGGGTTTAATATCAATCAGGTATTTTTCGCGATTTTATTTGTTTGTGCGGGGATTGGTCTGTACCTGCGCTATCGTCCTGTCCAGAAGTTGTAAGGTCTCTGTGAAGAGCAATACATCATGAGGGATATTACAATAGAACCCATATCTTCCCGAAACCTATAATCCCTAACCCCTATTTACCTAATCCCTAATTACCTAACAAGGAACCAAAATGATAGAAACTCACGATCTCACCAAACAATTCCACGATTTCGTAGCGGTGGATGGAGTCAACTTGACAGTGCAGTCCGGGCAAATATTGGCGTTGCTGGGGCAGAATGGCGCGGGCAAGACCACCACCGTCCGCATGTTGACGGCATTGTTGCATCCCTCGCGCGGATGGGCGCGTGTGGCTGGATATGACGTGGTCAAGAATGGACATGATGTCCGCGCTTCGGTGGGGGTATTAACCGAACAGCATGGCCTTTATATGCGAATGAATGCCATTGAATATCTTGATTTCTTTGGGCAGGTGTACAGTCTTTCGCCGTCGACCAGGAAATCACGAAGTGATAATTTACTTGAATATTTTGGACTGGCAGAAATCTCACGCCGCAGGATTGGCGAGTACTCAAAAGGGATGCGCCAAAAACTCGCTTTGGCACGCGCCATGATGCACGACCCCGGCGTGCTTTTGCTGGATGAACCCACCTCTGCCATGGACCCTGAATCCGCGCGATTGGTGAGGGATGAGATCGCGCGTTTGAAATCGTCCAAGCGCACGATTGTGATTTGCTCACATAACCTGACCGAGGTGGAAGGGCTGGCAGATCAGATTGCCATCATCTATCACGGGCGGATTTTGTTGCAGGGCACTTTGGAAGAGTTGAAGCATAAGGTATTTGGCGTGCCGGAATATGAAATTAAGTTCGCTGAGGCATGGGATGCGAGCGGTTTGAAATTGCCCTCAGGTGTGGAAATGCTTTCGCAAACAGCAACCAGTTTCAAGGTGCGGGTGGAAGCGCCGCAGGACTCGAATCCACAGATATTAAAGGCTTTGTCGGCCACATCTGCATCTGTCATGACTTTTCAAGAGGAAACGCGGACGTTGGAACAGGTCTATCTCAAAGTGATGGCGGAAGCAAAAGGACCCGAAAATGTTCAATAAACTAAAACCCGTCTGGCTGGTGGCTGGGCGTGAATTGCGTGACCAGTTCCGTGACTGGCGCGTGTTGACTCCGATGGTGATCCTTGTTCTATGTTTCCCGGTCTTGATGAATGAGTTCGCAAAACAGACAGTGGATTTTCTGAATCAATATAACGCCAATCTGATCCTGGACAGGCTGGTGCCGTTCTCGATCATGATCATTGGTTTTTTTCCGATCACGATTTCGCTTGTAGTTGCACTCGAGTCTTTCGTGGGGGAGAAGGAACGCGGCACGATTGAGCCGATCTTGAGCGCCCCGCTGGACGACTGGCAGTTGTATTTCGGCAAACTGCTGGTTGGCGTGGCAACGCCGTTGATCGCCAGTTATCTGTCCATCGCATTTTATCTGATTATGATTTCAGGCCAGGAACTTACGATCCCGCCTCTCTCCATGATGGTACAGTTGATCCTGCTCACGACAGCCCATGCGACATTGATGGTGAGCGCGGCGATTGTGATTTCAGTGCAGTCTACTTCTGTGAAAGCCGCCAATTTGCTGGCTTCGTTTGTTGTAATTCCTGTCGCTATTTTGATGCAGGGCGAAGCGGTCATGTTGTTCTGGGGAAATGAACAGGTTCTTTGGCTGGCGGTTGCGGGCGTGATGATCATTGCATTGCTGCTGATCCGTGTGGGGATTGCCCACTTCCAGCGTGAATATTTGCTTGGACATGAAATTGATGCGATCAACCTGCCTTGGATCTGGCGCACGTTTTTGTCGAATTTTGTTGGCGGCGCAGGTTCAATTGGAGATTGGTATCGCAATACGCTTCGCTCGGTATTCCGCCGAATCCTCCCCGCTGTATTTATTGTTGTTTTGATCGCGGGGGTAAGTACCTGGTTTGGCTATGACTGGGTCATAAAAAATGTTTCGGAAACCATTGCTTTGGCATCTCCTGAAGATTTGAAAAGAGTGGAAGAACGGGTGCGTGAATTGCCAGATTTGGCAAACCTGCGCGAGCACTTCAGTGCCCCGTTCTTATTCTTAAATAATACCCGCGCGATGATCGCTATTTTAGCAGCGGGCCTGGTCTCTTTTAGTGTTTTAGGTGTTTTATTCTACATGATGAATATTGGCCTGCTTGGCGGTGTATTTGCCATTTTGGAACTATTGGGCGTTTCACCGTGGCCGATCTTTCTTGCCGGGGTGCTGCCGCATGGCATCCTGGAAATCCCTGCGTTGATGATCGGCAGTGCGGCAGTGCTTTATCTTGGCGTTGCCATCGTCACGCCTCAGGTTGGAAAATCAATGGGCGAGGCGATCCTTGAACTGCTTGCAGATTGGACCAAGATATTTGTTGGCCTGGTCGTGCCAATGCTGGCTGTTGCCGCGCTGATCGAAGCGTATGTCACGCCGGGCATATTGTTGAATGTGTTGAAATAACCCGATATCAGGAAAAGAATTCCCCTCTCCCATTTTGGAATGTCTGCCAGAAAGGGTAGAAGGGTTGGAAGTAAGGGAATCAAGGGAGACGGATCACCAACCAGAAATATAAGGCTCCCACTCGCCGTTTTCGGTGAGATGCTTGCCAAAGATATAAGCCGCGTTGGCAGGCGGTTCCTTTGGAATGTGTATGAGGCGCATGTGGGCCTCCTCCACTTTACGCCCCCCTTTGCGATGATTACAGAAAGAACAAGCCGCCACCAGGTTAGTCCAAATATGCTGTCCGCCCATGTGACGCGGAATCACGTGGTCTACCGTCAAAGCGCCTTCATGTTTGCCGCAATATTGGCAGGTATAATTGTCGCGGCGGAATATTTCGCGGCGCGTTAATTTGACGCATGGCCGCGGTCGATGAACCTGAGATTCCAGCCGAATGACAGAAGGGCGCGGAAGCAGTTGCGAGATTGTACGGATATGTCCGCGTCCGTTTGCGATCATTCCTGCCTTGCCAGAAAGCATCAGACCTACAGCCCGCCGTGTTGAGCATACGTGGATCGGCTCAAAATTAGCATTGAGTACCAATACGGGTTCGTGCATGGTTGCTCGGCAATTCTGCGTGATTATACATCCACTTGATTGAATTTGTAAAAGCGTCAATACAGCGAATCATTACAGGAGCATTTGAAATGAACATCATGATCGCGGGCGGCTCAGGTTTTCTTGGGCGCGCGCTGACAAAATCCTTTCTCGCAGATGGGCACCAGGTTTTCATCCTGACACGCAGCTCAGGCAAAATGAAAGATGTCCATGCTGTGCTGTGGGATGCAAAAACAACAAACGGATGGGGACATCTCGTCAACGAAATGGATGTGATCATCCACCTGGCAGGGAAGACGCTTGCCTCCTGGCCGTGGACTGTCTCCACAAAACGCGCTTTCCACGACTCCCGCATCTTACCTGGATTTGCGCTTGCTGAGGCAATCCGAAACGCGACTCACCGTTCGCGCATCTTCATTCAGCAATCGGGTATAAATTATTACGGTTTGAATGGGAACCCTGCAGACGAATCCACCCCTCCTGCTGATGATTTCCTCGCCCAACTTACAGTGAAGTGGGAAGCGGCAACCAAATCCATTGAAGACCTGGGGGTGCGCAGGGTAATCGTGCGCTCGGCGGTCGTGCTTGCCAAAGACGGCGGCCTGCTCTCGCTGATGGCATTGCCAATCAAATTATTTATCGGCGGTCCACTTGGAGATGGGAAACATGCGATGCCGTGGATTCACATCAAGGATTGGATTGGGGGAGTACAGTATTTGATTGAACATGAATCTGCACACGGCGTGTATAATCTCATTGCACCCACGCCTACATCCAATGCGGAATTCAACCGTGTACTTGCCAGCGTAGTCCATCGTCCTTACTGGTTTCCTACACCCGCCTTTTTGTTGAGAGCCTTTTTAGGCGAAATGAGCGTCTTGATCCTGGCGGGCAGGTTTGCCCAACCCAAACGGCTGACCGAGTCTGGGTACCGCTTCCAGTTTCCCCGTCCGCGTGAAGCGTTGGCAGATTTGCTTGGTTAAAGTCAAAGGAGAAATAATCCCATGAAGAAATTCACTCTGTTCTTGCTGGTTTTTATTACTGCTTGTGGGCGCTCTGCGCAAGGGCCAGCTGTCGTTTTACCGCAATTTCTTGCCACTGCCACGGCATATATTGACCCGTCCTATCCGAGCGCGCAAGTGGAATTAGCCGCGCCGAATCAAGTGGCGAGCGGAATCGAAGTCCGCATGGAACGCGTATCGGTGGAAGGAAAAAATGTGAATGCGGAGGTTTGTTTCACATTGCCCGATACATCCGATTGGTCAATTTGGTCGGCAAGTTTGAATTATGGCGGAGTGGTCTTGCAGGAATACGGCACAACTCTTGTAAGCTTGCAGGAACCGGCGGAGGGTCAAACAGGTTTGCGGTGTGACACATTGACCTTTGTTGTTCCGCCTGACGCCGATCTTTCCAACGCGACGATCGTTATTGATTCTATTGCAGCCACACCGCGTGAAGGCGAATACTGTTCTGTTTATATGCCCAAGATCCAACAGGCCATGCTCGAACGAGACATAGGAATTGTGCTGGATTGTGTGGACGTGAACGGTTTGTTGGAGATGCAAATTATCAGCAAGCCGCCGGAGATGACACCGGAACAAGCCGAGCAAATTGTATACAGCGATGAGTTTTACTCAGTCAAGGGTCCGTGGAGTTTTTCATTCAATTTGTCGCAGTAAAATTCTTGTTGTATAATGGCGGTATGTCTGTCAAGCGCTTCGCCAACCCCTATTATTACACTTCCTCTTAATTGCTTGCGGTAGTGTGCTTGTAACGCGCCCTAACTATCGCGGGCGCGTTTTTGTTTGTCAATTTCGAACCCCTAAAAGGTCTTGGAAACCTTTGATACTTTACGAGTTAGAATCTTTTTTAGTGTAAGAATTTTGAACCGCCAAGCACGCTAAGATCGCCAAGAAAACCTTTAAAAAACCTTTGCGTCCTTTGCGCTCTTCGCGGTAAATCTTTTTCGGCTTGTCCGAGTCAGGGTTTGCACAGGAGAAGTTATGAACATCGAGCAACAAGTTGAATTATTGATGCAAGGCACGGAATACGGCGATGAAGACTTGAAGAAAGCCATGACTGTTGAATTGCGCGAGCGTTTATTGCTTGCTGAAAAAGAGAACAGACCTTTACATGTGTATTGCGGCTACGATCCAACATCCACTGACTTGCATCTTGGTCATACGATCACCATGCGTAAATTGCGTCAGTTTCAGGATTTGGGACATGAGGTTACTTTTTTGATTGGGAGTTACACCGCGCTCGTTGGCGATCCTTCGGATAAGAACAAAGCGCGTCCGATCCTGACCGAGGAGAAGGTTGCCGAAAACGCATTGACCTACACTGAGCAGGCTTTCCGCGTGCTGGATCGCGAAAAGACAAAGATTCGCTATAACGGGGAATGGTTATCAAAACTTACGCTTGTGGATCTGATCCGCCTTGGTCAAAATTTCACGGTTCAACAATTTCTGGCGCGTGATAATTTTTCAAATCGTCTGGAAAAAGGAGAGCCGATCTATTTGCACGAGACCTTCTACGCCTTGATGCAGGGATATGATGCAGTCGCCATGCAGACGGATATTCAAGTGGGCGGGACAGACCAGTTGTTCAATATCATTGTCGCTGGCCGTAAATTGCAGGAAGCGCTGGGTCAAAAGCCTTTGGTTGGCATTATCACCGGTATTTTACCTGGTACGGATGGCGTGCAGAGAATGTCCAAAACCACAGGCAATATTGTGCCGATCAACAGCGGTGCGAATGATATGTTTGGCAAGTTAATGTCTGTGCCTGATTCGGCCATGGGCATTTACATGCGCCTCGTCACACGCTGGAGTCCGCAGGAAATCGAGAAGATCGAGAAAGATGTGACCTTGGGAGCGTTCCATCCGCGTGATGCGAAGTTGAAAATGGCGAGTGAGATTGCCAGCATTTTCTATGGCGCTGATGATGCAAATGCGGCTCAGGAGAATTTCATCAAGACATTTCAACAAAAGGAAATTCCCGATGAAATGCCAGAGTTTGATCTGCATCCCGGTCAAACCGTAGTGGATGTCATTTTAGCGGGAAAACTCGCCGGGAGCAAAAGCAAGGCTCGCGCATTGATCGACCAAAAAGGCGTCCGTTTGGATGGGGAGGTGCTGGAACGAGGAGATGCTTTATTTCCACACCCCGGTGTTTTGCAGGTGGGCAAACGGCGTTTTCTGCGGGTAAAATAAATTGAAACCTCGGAAACTAATGGGCTGGTTGGTTATAAAAAAACAAGTCCGCATCAACGGACTTGTTCCTTGAGGCGTCGACGGGATTCGAACCCGTGATGAGGGTTTTGCAGACCCTTGCCTTACCACTTGGCCACGACGCCATATATACAATAAGGATTGCTGACTGAAATGTTTTCCAATCTGCAATCCTCCATGTTTGAGCGGGCGATGGGATTCGAACCCACGACCTTCTCCTTGGCAAGGAGACGTACTACCACTGTACTACGCCCGCAGATTTCGGCTTTTATATTTGACCGAGAGTGCCGAGACCCAGGATCGAACTGGGGACACCGCGATTTTCAGTCGCGTGCTCTACCAACTGAGCTATCTCGGCCAGAGTTTTTTTCTTAAGCGTCCGTGATTTTACACGCACTTATAAAGATTGTCAAGAAAAGTGCTGAGCAATAAACACTTTAATAAAATATTGTATTTGTTCTTGACTTTTTGTAACCGTTTCGATATAATCTCAGGTCGCTGTCCCAAAGGACAGTATAATTGTTTTATCCATTAGCCATATGAAAGTCAGGAGAGAAGAATGGCTTCTTCCTTGCCCCAAAAAAGTTACGCACGAATTCCAGTAAAACTTAATTTACCCAACTTGATCGAAGTTCAACTTGATTCATTCGAGCGGCTCAAGAAGGAGGGTTTGGGTGATCTCTTCCATGAGATATCGCCAATTGAGTCTTATAACAAAGGGATGAAATTGTTTTTCCCGAGCCGGGGTCCCGAGTCTCAGCAATGGGGGCTTAAGTATTGGTTTGGAGATCCCAAGCATAATATCGAAGAATGTGTTGAGCGAGATCTCACCTATGCCCGCCCGTTATATGTCTCTGTTTTGCTTGCCGGCCCGGATGTCCCGGAACCGATCAAACAGGATATTTTTCTGGGTGATTTCCCCGAGATGACAGATAAAGGCACGTTTATTGTAAATGGTACGGAACGCGTTGTTGTTTCTCAATTGATCCGTTCCCCCGGTGTCTATTTTGAAGCGCCTGCAGATCGTGCGACTGGTCGCCCATTAGCTATGGCGAAATTGATTCCTGATCGTGGCGCATGGATGGAATTCGAAACACGCAAATCCGATTACATCATCTTAAAGTTCAACCGCAAACGCACCGTTCCGATTACAGTATTTTTGCGCGCGCTAGCGGCGGTAAATGACGGCATCAAGGATTCTCCCATCAAATATGGAACAGACGAAGAAATTCTTTCCATCCTAAGGGATGTAGACAACAATCCTGATCGCATGTTCATAGCAGCCACGATCAAGCAGGAGCCCGATTGGGATTTGAGCAATCACACAATTGCCGAAGCTGCGTTGATCGAGTTCTTTAAGAAGATGCGCCCTGGCGACCCTGCCACGCTAGAAAATGCCCGCCAGTTCCTTGAAGAGCAATTGTTTGATCAGAGGCATTACGACCTGGAGCGTGTGGGTCGTTATAAATTGAACCAGAAATTGGATTTGAACATCCAAATTCCTCATCGCACCGTTTCCAAGATGGATTTGATTCGATTGATCGCCCGCATGATTCAGATCAACAATGGCACTGAACGACCTGACGATATTGACCATCTCGGCAATCGCCGCGTCAAGACGGTGGGTGAGTTGATCCAAAACAAATTGCGAATCGGCTTGCGACGCATGGAACGTGTTATTAAAGAACGCATGTCCATTCGTGATCAGGAGCAACTCTCACCAGTTACATTGGTAAATATCCGCCCCGTGGTTGCTGCTCTGCGTGAGTTTTTTGGATCCTCCCAACTATCGCAATTCATGGATCAAACCAACCCGCTGGCTGAACTCCGCCATAAACGCACACTTTCTGCTCTGGGACCAGGCGGTCTTCGACGTGAACGGGCTGGTTTTGATGTACGCGATGTTCACCATTCACATTATGGACGTATTTGTCCGATTGAAACACCGGAAGGTCCAAATATCGGGCTGATTGGGCGTTTGGCATCCTTCGCTCGTGTCAATCAATACGGTTTTATTGAAACCCCTTATCGTAAGGTTTTCAAATCCCTTCCAGCAGATGATGAACGTTTGGAAGGTCGTACCTTGCGTGAGGATGTTTATGACCCGAAATCTGAAGAATTACTCTTCAAGTCCGGCAATATTATTGACTCCAAAATATATAAGAAGATAACAAAGTTCGGCGTGGAAATAAATGTCGTTCCTTTTGTTTCGGATGAGGTCGTATATCTTTCCGCTGATGCGGAAGATAAATTCACTATCGCTCAAGCCAATGCTGTTTTAACTGAAAACAAGGAATTCTCCCGCGAGCGTATTTCCTGTCGCTACCATTCGGGCTTCATGTTCTCCAATGCAGAATCCATTGATTATATGGATGTGGCGCCACATCAAGTGGTGGGTATTAGCGCCGCATTGATTCCATTCCTCGAACATGACGATGCCAATCGTGCGCTGATGGGTTCGAACATGATGGCGCAGGCCGTTCCTTTGGTGCGCCCTGAGATTCCGCTTGTTTCTACAGGGATGGAAGGTCATGCTGCGCTTGACTCAGGTCAGGTCGTGGTTGCTGAAGCGGACGGTGAAGTTATCTCGGTAACAGGATCAAGCATCACGGTCAAAGAGAAGCGAAGCGGGAACCGCGTTTACCAGCTTCGTAAGTACCAAAGGTCCAATCAAAGCACTTGTATTGACCAGCGTCCGTCCGTGGTTAAGGGACAATTGATCAAGACAGGCGATATTATCGCCGACTCTTCATCTACTGACAGCGGTCAGCTTGCGCTTGGGCAGAACGTAGTTGTTGCCTTCCTCTCATGGGAGGGTGGTAACTTTGAAGACGCCATCCTGCTTTCTGAAAGGTTGGTTCAGGAAGATCGCTTCACATCAGTGCATATCGAAAAACATGAAGTGGAAGCGCGGGATACCAAGCTAGGACCGGAAGAAATCACACGCGATATCCCCAACGTGGGCGATGATGCCATCAAGGACCTGGATGAGAATGGTATTATTCGGGTCGGCGCGGAGGTTGGTCCAAACGATATCCTTGTTGGAAAGATCACACCCAAAGGCGAAAAAGAACTCACGCCGGAAGAGCGCTTGTTGCGCGCTATTTTTGGTGAAAAATCTCGCGATGTGAAGGATACGTCACTGCGAATGCCTCACGGTGAACGTGGCAAGGTCGTTGATGTAAAAGTATTTACACGTGAAGACAATTCCGACCTTTCAGCCGGTGTTGATATGATGGTCCGTGTTTCTGTAGCTCAACGCCGAAAGATTACTGCGGGTGACAAGATGGCAGGACGCCATGGAAATAAGGGCGTCGTTTCAAAAGTCGTTTCAGTTGAAGATATGCCCTTCCTTGAGGATGGCACTCCGGTTGATATCATCTTAAACCCGCTCGGTGTACCTGGTCGTATGAATATTGGGCAGGTACTTGAAGTGCATCTTGGTTGGGCCGCAAAACGCATGGGTTTTCGCGCAATTACGCCGGTATTTGACGGTGCCAGTGAAGAGCAGATCGAAGCCGAACTTGCACGCGCATGGATCATGGATCAAGCTTGGAAAGAAGCCGCTGTCCGTGCGTGGGAGTGGATCAAGGAGAAGGAATATGACATCAACTCCATTGAAGATGATGAAGAAGTTCGACGTCTGTATCTTGAACATTGGTTGGATAAACGCAAATACGACGTTTACAGCTTGAACGATCCAGTATATGCGCATCATGCCACAGCTACAGAATGGTTGCGCGAAAAGGGATATTCCAACCCTGAGGAAATTCTGCTGGAAGATCATGATGTTGCAAATCAAGACCCCAAAATAGATGAAGTGACAGTCCATGCTTGCTTGCGCTTGTGGATGGAGGTCAATGGAGTCACGCGGCGTATCGCTGAAGACAAAGTATATGAAACCGCTCAGGAACTGGCCAAGGAAAAGGGAATTCCATTGCCTATTCTTGGAAAGCAGATTTTGCGTGACGGCAAAACAGGCATCCGCTATGATCAACCTGTAACAGTTGGCGTGATGACCATTTTGAAGTTGCACCACCTTGTTGAAGATAAGGTGCACGCGCGCTCCACCGGCCCATACAGTCTGGTTACGCAGCAACCGCTGGGTGGTAAGGCTCAGTTTGGTGGACAACGATTTGGTGAAATGGAAGTTTGGGCGCTTGAAGCGTATGGCGCGGCGCACACATTACAGGAAATGCTAACAGTTAAATCAGATGATGTTCAAGGCCGCGTAAATACCTATGAAGCGATCGTAAAAGGTGAGCCGATTGAAGAACCAAGCATTCCTGCTTCATTCAGAGTATTGGTCAAGGAATTGCAGTCTTTGGGTCTCGCTGTGGAGGCGATCAACGAAGGCGGTGACGTGGTTAAGTTTGGCAAGGATGAAGAGAAGATGCATCCGCCAAAACACGATACCGGCTTGTTGAGTCTGGGAGAGAATCAAACCAGGAAGAAGTAGCATCTTCTATTGACTCGGCAGATACGGCGTGATAAACTAATAGCCCGTTGCCCGGAAAGCAAGAGTGGCCTTATCCCCACTCGACACACATTGGCAGCTACAAATGAGGCCATCAGTATTTGTTCTTGATGGTCTCATTTCTTGCGAATAATGAAATGTAATCCTTGAAAGAATTTGTAATCGGAGGCAAAAGTGCCGACAGTAAACCAAATGGTCCGCAAAGGCCGCAAAAATAAGAATGCGAAAAGTAAATCGCCAGCTTTGCAATTCACTTTGAATAGTTTCAAGCAGCGCCGGGTGCGCCAGGATAAAGGTGCACCTCAGAAACGCGGTGTCTGTACCATTGTCAAAACGATGACGCCCAAGAAGCCAAATTCAGCGCTGCGCAAAATTGCACGTGTGCGTTTGACCAATGGAATTGAAGTCACAGCTTATATACCTGGTGAAGGTCACCAATTGCAGGAGCATTCGGTTGTGTTGGTGCGTGGTGGCCGCGTGAAGGATCTGCCAGGTGTACGTTATCACATCGTACGCGGTTCTCTGGATACGACCGGCGTGGCTGATCGTAAGCAGGGCCGCTCAAAGTACGGCGCGAAGCGTCCAAAGTAATCAATAATGGAGAAATAAAGAATGCGTAGAGCAAAACCTGAGAAGCGGGAACTTCTTCCCGATATCCGCTTTAATAGCGTCAATGTCCAAACCATGGTTCAACATGTGCTTAAAAGCGGTAAGAAAAGCACAGCCATTCACCTGATCTATGATGCAATGGATTTGATCAAGCAGAGAACAGAGAAGAATCCCTTGGATGTGTTTGATGGCGCGCTCAAGAACGTGGGTCCCGCCATGGAAGTCCGCCCGCGTCGAGTAGGTGGGGCCACATATCAAGTTCCTATGGAAGTTTCCTCCGCCCGCCGCACTACTTTGGCACTTCGCTGGATTCTTGCCGCCGCGCACGAGCGCTCCGGCAAGTCATTTTCAGATAAACTTGCTTCTGAGTTGATCGATGCCTTTAATGAGACAGGTACAGCTATCCGCAAACGTGATGAAACCCACAAGATGGCAGAAGCCAACCGTGCATTCTCCCATTACCGCATATAATTTTATTCGATATATCTTTAAGGAAGTAGGCAGTAGTTCGTATGGCGCGCGTCTATCCGTTGGAAAAGTACCGAAATATAGGCATCATTGCCCACATTGATGCTGGGAAAACCACAACCACTGAGCGTATCATGTTCTATACCGGCATGACACATCGCATCGGCTCTGTTGACGATGGTACAACAGTCACCGACTGGATGGTGCAGGAACGCGAACGTGGTATTACCATCGTTTCGGCGGCTGTATCAGCGGAATGGAAAGGGTATCAAGTTAATATCATTGATACGCCGGGTCATATTGACTTCACTGCTGAAGTTCAACGGTCTTTGCGCGTTTTGGACGGGGGAGTGGTGGTGTTCGATGCAGTGCAGGGCGTGGAACCTCAATCTGAAACTGTGTGGCGCCAGGCGGATCGTTATGGAGTACCGCGCATTTGTTTTGTCAATAAAATGGATCGAGTCGGCGCTTCCTTTGAGCGGACTATCGAAACAATTATTGATCGCTTGGGCGCTAATCCAATTCCAATGCAAATTCCCATTGGTTTTGAAGCAACTTTCAAAGGTGTGGTTGACCTTCTCACCATGAAGGCTGTTCTTTGGGAAGATGATCAGGGTAAAGATCCACATATCGTAGAGATTCCTGAAGATATGAAAGAACAAGCGCAGGAAGCTCGCGCGAGGATGGTGGAAAAGATTGCCGAACTTGATGATGAATTGACATTAAAATTCCTTGAAGCTCGGGAAATCAGCATCGAAGAACTCAAGCTTGCACTTCGCAAAGGTGTCCTTGCAAATAAGACCGCACCAGTGTTCTGCGGTTCTTCCTTAAAGAACAAGGGTGTACAGGTTTTGCTCGATTCTGTAATAGATTATCTTCCATCCCCAGCTGATAAACCAACAATCACAGTATCTGAACCGGGTAATCCAGAGAATACCTTTGATATTTCCGCCCAGGACGATGCTCCTCTGGGCGCCTTGGTTTTCAAAATAGTAACTGATCCTTACGTCGGTCGCCTTGCTTATGTTCGAGTTTACTCAGGTGTCATGAGTCAGGGGCAAACAGTTCAAAATACCACCAAAAAAGGAAAAAAAGAGCGGATTGGACGATTAATCCGTATGCACGCCGATCACCGCGAAGATGTGACGGAAATACTTTCCGGCGATATCGGTGCTGTATTGGGCTTTAAAGAAAGTTTCACCGGCGATACGCTTTGTGATACAAAGCCTCTGGTACTTGAAAATATTTCTTTCCCCGAACCAGTTATCTCCATTGCAATTGAACCAAAAAGTTCTGCTGATCAGGAAAAGATGGGGGAAGCCCTCCGCAAGTTGGCTGAAGAAGATCCAACACTTCACGTAAATACAGATGAGGACTCCGGTCAAACCATTCTTAGGGGTATGGGTGAGTTACATCTTGATATTATCGTTGACCGTTTACTGCGCGAATTCAGGGTCCAGGCAAATGTTGGCGCTCCACGAGTCGCATTTCGCGAGTCGATCACCAAAGCTGTTAAGGAAGTTAATTACAAATATGCCAAACAATCAGGTGGGCGTGGTCAATATGGTCATGTGGTCTTTTCAATGGAGCCAGGTGAACGCGGAAGCGGTATTGTATTTGAAAATAAAATTGTGGGTGGTGCTATTCCAAAAGAATTTATCAACCCAATTGAAAAAGGTGTGAAAGAAGCCTCTGAAGGCGGCGTACTCGCAGGCTATCCTGTTGTTGACTTGAAAGTCACATTGATTGATGGCTCTTTCCATGAAGTCGACTCGAATGAAATGGCTTTCAAGATGGCCGCCATTATGGGTTTCAAAGAAGGTGTGCATAAGGGACATCCCATTTTACTTGAACCGATGATGAAGGTCGAAGTTGTTGTACCAGAAGAATATCTTGGCGATGTCATGGGGCAGATCAATGCCCGTCGTGGTTTGATCCAGGGTATGGAAGTTCGTCTTGGAAATGCACAGGCAATTAAGGCAATGGTTCCATTGGCGGAAATGTTTGGGTATGCAACTCAACTACGTTCTGCGACACAGGGACGCGGCGTCTTCAATATGGAATTTGACCACTACGCGCCAGTTTCGCAATCTGTAGCGGAAGAAATTTTGAAAGCGTAACCAATCGTTTTTTTTCATAATTCAAGGAGTTTTATAATGGCGAAGGAAAAATTTGACAGGAGCAAGCCGCATCTGAACGTGGGGACGATGGGACACATAGACCACGGCAAGACGACACTGACGGCGGCCATTACGAAAGTAGCCGGATTTACGGGACAGGCTACCTTCAAAGCATACGACCAGATCGACAATGCGCCGGAAGAGAAAGCGCGCGGGATCACGATCAACATCGCGCACGTGGAATACCAGACGGACAAGCGGCACTACGCGCATGTGGATATGCCCGGTCACCGTGACTACATCAAGAACATGATCACGGGTGCGGCTCAGGTGGATGGCGCGATTCTCGTGGTGGCCGCCCCGGATGGTCCGATGCCACAGACTCGTGAGCACGTTTTGCTGGCTCGTCAGGTGGAAGTTCCTTCCATTGTGGTCTTCCTGAACAAAGTGGACATGATGGATGATCCCGAACTGCTCGAACTGGTTGAGCTGGAATTACGCGAATTGCTGATCAGCTATGGCTTTCCGGGCGACACCACCCCGATCGTGCGCGGTTCTGCGAAGTTGGCCTTGGAAAGCGCCAGCACGGATCCGAATGCGCCCGAGTATGCCTGCATCAAAGAGTTGTTGCGGGTGGTGGATGAATACATCCCCGAACCGAAGCGCGAGACAGACAAGCCCTTCATGATGTCTGTGGAAGACGTGTTCTCGATCAAGGGACGCGGTACAGTTGTGACCGGACGTATTGACCGCGGTATTATCAAGATCGGTGAACCGATTGAGATCGTGGGTCTGCGCGAGACAAAGAATTCGGTTGTGACGGGTGTGGAAATGTTCCACAAGCTCTTGGATGAAGGCCGGGCGGGTGATAACGTCGGTTTGCTGCTGCGCGGTATCGAACGCGAGGATGTCGAGCGCGGCCAGGTGTTAGCCAAGCCGAAGTCGATCACGCCGCACAAGAAGTTTTTGGCGGAAGTATACGTGTTGAAGAAGGAAGAAGGCGGACGTCACAAGGCCTTCTTCAGCGGCTATCGTCCGCAGTTCTACATTCGCACGATGGACGTGACGGGAGATATTACTCTGCCGGAAGGCGTGGAAATGGTCATGCCTGGCGATAATGTGAACCTGACGGTTGAGTTGATCGTGCCTGTGGCGCTTGAGCAGGGTTCCAAATTTGCCATTCGTGAAGGCGGTCTGACCGTCGGCGCGGGTGTCGTGACCAAGATCGTCGAGTAAAGTGAGATATGATGGCAAAACAAAAAATTCGTATCCGCCTTAAAGCCTATGATCATCGCGTTCTTGACCAGTCAGCAAAGCGGATTGTCGAAACCGCAGAGCGCACGGGTGCCCATGTCGTTGGTCCCGTCCCCTTGCCAAGCAAGAAGGAACGCTTTACAATACGCCGCTCTGCTTTTATTGACAAAGACTCTCACGAGCACTTTGAGATCCGCACACATAACCGCTTGATAGATGTGCTTGATCCGGATTCAAAGACAATTGATATGTTGATGCGTTTGAACCTGCCCGCAGGTGTTGATATCGAGATCAAAATTTAGTTAATGAATAACCGCGAAAATATGCGGATTATTTGAGACAGCGCAAGAGCAGGTCTGTGTTGTAGAACCGACACAACCGCTTCGCACCAGACTTTCTGACTGCGCTGCACGGAGATGATGCGGCCGATGCCCCGGCTGGCAGTCTCGTCAATATCTTCTGAAGGAGAAAATTGATTATGTTGAAAGGGCTAATAGGAAAGAAGATTGGCATGACCCAGATCTTCGATGAACAAGGTGTTGCCTATACGGTTACACTCATCGAAGCTGGGCCATGTTATGTTACCCAGATTCGTATGCCCGAAAAGGAGGGTTATTCATCGGTGCAACTCGGTTTTGGCGAAGCGAATCCCAAACGCCTGACGGGCGGTCAATTGGGTCACCTGAAAGTCAGTGAGACTTCCCCTATGCGTTTCCTGCGGGAATTTCGCACCAAGGACCACGGATTAAAGATCGGCGACAAAGTAACAGTCAGCGATGCTTTTGCAGTTGGCGAACGTGTGGATGTGATGGGTGTCAGCAAAGGTAAGGGCTTTGCCGGAGCTGTTAAACGCTATCACTTCCACGGCATGAATGCCACACACGGCACATCTGACCGTCACCGCGCCCCCGGTTCGCGTGGATCAGGTACCACACCAGGCCGTGTGTACAAAGGCGCGCGAGGGCCGGGTCATATGGGCACAGACCGTGTCACAGCACAAAACATTAAAGTTGTCATGGTTGATGCGGAACGCAACCTGATTGCCATTAATGGCGCTGTTCCCGGTGGCAAGGGTAGTCTCGTCACGATTAAGGAAGCGCGCAAGCAATAAGCGCGCAGGAAACGGGAGCCATATTCCATGAAAGTAGATGTTCTTGATTTGAAGGGTAAGAAAATTCGCGAGATCGAATTGCCTGCGATATTGTTCGAAGCCCCTGTAAATGTTGACCTGATGCATCAGGCTTATACTCGCCAGATGGCCAACGCACGTCTCGGTACGCACGAGACAAAAGTGCGTTCTGAAGTTGCAGGGGGTGGCCGAAAGCCGTGGAAGCAGAAGGGCACAGGCCGAGCCCGCCAAGGATCCACCCGTGCGGCGCAGTGGGTTGGTGGTGGCCGTATTCATACCCCCCATCCCCGCAGTTATGAGCAACGCATGCCAAAGAAAATGCGCCTGGCCGCACTTCGGTCTGCCTTATCAGTTAAAGCCGCTGAGTCCGGTATCGTGGTCGTGGAGGCCTTCGATATTAAAGAAGCCAAAACCCGCCAGATGGCTGAGATGTTGGGAAACTTGATTGGTACATCATCTGTGTTGGTGTTGATGCCTGCCAAAGACCAGAACTATGACACTGTCATGCGCTCTGCCGATAATATTGAGAGCGCCAAAGTATTACTCGCCAGTTACATTAATGTGCGTGACGTACTTAAATTTGATAAGGTTGTCTTGCCGCTCAAGACAATTGATGCGCTTGTAGCGCACCTTGGATAGGAAAGAGACATGACCAATTTATATAATGTCCTCGTCCGCCCGTTGGTAACTGAGAAATCCAGTTATCAATCCAGCAAACTCAGTCAGTATGTTTTTGTCGTCGCCAATGAAGCGACTCGCAGTATGGTGAAGGATGCGATTGAAACACTATTTGAGGTCACTGTGGCTCGCGTAAATATTCTCAACGCGCCTGCAAAACGTGGCCGTCGTACTCGTGCTCGCCGCATGTTGGTTCGCCGTCCTTCGTTCAAAAAGGCCATTGTGACCCTGGCCGAGGGAAGTAAACCCCTCGAGATCTTTGAAGGGGTGCAATAATGGCAGTCAAAAAATATAAACCGGTAACGCCTGGCACACGTGGTATGACTGGTTATACCTTTGAAGAAATCACAAAAAGCACACCCGAGCGTTCATTATTGGTAACCAGACCAAGACATGGCGGTCGTAATGCTCATGGTCGGGTAACGGTTCGACATCGTGGCGGCGGCGCTCGTCGTTTCATTCGAATTGTTGACTTCAAGCGTGAGAAACATGGTATCCCTGCGAAAGTAGCCGCGGTTGAATATGATCCAAATCGTACAGCCCGCCTGGCTCTTCTATTTTATGTGGATGGCGAGAAACGATATATTATCGCGCCTTTGGAACTGAAGGTCGGCGATATCATCGTGTCCGGTCCTACCGCTGAAATTCGTCCCGGCAACGCCCTTCCAATTAGCAATATCCCGGTCGGTACTTTGATCCACAATATTGAAATGAAAGAGGGCAAGGGCGCGCAACTCGTTCGCTCGGCAGGCGGAGCGGCACAATTGCTTGCTAAGGAAGGCGATTTTGCACAGGTACGTATGCCCTCCGGTGAAGTTCGCCTCATTCATCAGGTTTGTTACGCAACGATTGGTCAGATTGGTAATCTTGACCACGGTAACATTAAACTGGGTAAAGCGGGTCGCAAACGTCACATGGGCATTCGTCCTACAGTTCGCGGTTCTGCGATGAGTCCACGCGACCATCCTCACGGGGGTGGTGAAGGACGCCAGCCAATCGGTCTTTCAGGTCCCAAGAGCCCGTGGGGCAAACCCACACTCGGTAAGAAGACCCGCCGCAACAAGAAGACCGATCAGTACATTGTGCGCCGTCGTAGTAAGACGAGCCGCTAAGAATTAGACGAGGTACGCATAGATGTCACGATCATTAAAAAAAGGCCCCTTCATTGAGTCAAAATTACTCAAACGCATTGAGGCTATGAATCAAAAGAACGAGAAGAAAGTCATCCGTACGTGGAGTCGCGCCTCTGTGATTTTCCCACAGATGGTTGGACACACCATTGCGGTTCATGATGGACGCCGCCATGTCCCTATCTACATTACTGAAAACATGGTCGGTCATCGTTTAGGCGAATTTGCCCCAACACGCACATTCCGCGGTCATCAGACCAGCGAGAAAGCCGCGTAGGAGATAGAGAGATGCAAGCCATTCAAGCAAAAATTCGCTATCTTTCCCATTCTGCCCAGAAGGTGCGCATCGTAATTGATATGGTGCGTGGCAAAAGTGCCAACGAAGCAATGGAGATTCTGCGTTTTGTGAACAAGCGCGCTGCTTTGCCTGTGCAAAAACTGGTTGCTTCTGCGGTGGCAAATGCCGAGGAGAACTTCGGTGTAAGCCGCGATGATTTGTACGTTGAAAAAATCACAGCTGACGAAGCTCCCACCCGCAAGTGGAGACGTTTCGGCGCTCGTGGTCGTTTCAAACCGATATTACGCCGCAGTTCACACTTAACTGTTATTTTGCGCGAGCGCGGACGCGCGGCGTAAGGAGAATTTTATGGGTCGTAAAGTACATCCCGTTGGTTTTCGTCTGGGTATCAATCAACCCTGGGGCGGCCGTTGGTTCGCTGAGGGAAGCACATATCGCCAGCAGCTACATCAGGATTTTGCCATCCGCAATTTGTTGGTTGGTAAATTCTCAAAAGGCGGAACCGCTGCGAATGAGAAGGTCCTTGGGTTGCGCAAGCAATTACCTGATGCGGTTAAAGATGGCAAGGCAGGTATCTCCCGTATTGATGTGGAGCGCACACCCGGCAAGGTCCGAATTTCCATTCACACAGCCAAGCCCGGCATATTGATCGGTCGCAAGGGCGAGGGCGTCAAGAAAATCCGCCAGGCGCTTGAAACCCTGGTGGGCAAAAAAGTTGAATTGGATATTAAGGAAATTTCCTCTCCGGATACAGATGCGACGCTGGTCGCTAGGAATATTGCCGACCAACTTGTCCGCCGTATCGCCTACCGTCGTGCGATGAAACGCGCCATTCAGCAGGCCATTAAGCAAGGCGCTGAAGGCATCAAGATTTTGGTAGGAGGCCGTTTGGGTGGGGCGGAGATGTCCCGCGATGTGTGGTTGCGGGAAGGCCGCGTCCCTTTGCAAACTCTGCGCGCGAATCTGGATTTTGCCGCAACCGAAGCATTAACAACTTATGGTCAAATTGGTATCAAGGTTTGGATTTACAAGGGTGAAGTCACTCCTGAAATAGAAGAAAAAGCCGAAGCGACGGAAGGCGTGTACGTCAGCGAGTAATCGCGACGTCGCTTTGAGATGAGGTTTTTGATATGTTGATGCCGAAACGTGTAAAGTGGCGCAAGCAGATGCGCGGTCGCATGACAGGAAAAGCTCTCCGCGGTGCGGAAGTTTCCTTCGGCGAATTCGGTCTGCAGGCGTTGGAACCGGGTTGGGTTACAACCCGTCAAATTGAAGCCGCACGTCGCACTATCGTTCGAGGGATGAAGCGTCGCGGTAAGATCTGGATTCGTATATTCCCGGCCAAGCCGTTCACGCACAAACCGCCGGAAACCCGCATGGGGTCCGGTAAAGGGAACGTGGAGTACTATGTGGCTGTTGTCAAACCTGGCCGTATCATGTTTGAGGTTAGTGGTTTGTCCTCCGATATTGCGATCGCTGCATTGAAGAGCGCCCAATATAAATTCTCCATCAAGACCAAAGTTGTGGGTCGTCACGCCGGAGGAGAATAATTATGAAGGCAATGAAAGTCGAAGAGATTCGCAAATTGGCTGCTGAAGAGATTCGTACCAGGATCGTGGATGCGCGCGATGAGATGATGAAATTGCGTTTTCAGCAGGTTACAGGTCAGTTGACTGACTCCAGCCATCTGAAAGTTTTGCGCCGTGATATCGCTCGGATGGTGACAATCCTGCGCGAAACAGAGCGTGTGGCAGTGGAAGGTGCTAAATGAATAATCGTCGGCGTATGACTGGTGTAGTTACCAGTAATAAAATGACCAAGACGGTCGTAGTGGAGATCACACGTAAATTCCGGCATCCTCTTTACAAAAAGGTTGTGTTTTCCAGTATGCGGGTGAAGGCTCATGACGAGATCGGCTGTCAGATGGGTGACGAGGTTCAGATCGTGGAATCCCGCCCGCTGTCCCGTGAGAAGCGCTGGGTTGTTGAGTCCGTTATCAAGCGTGAGACGCGCACTGCGGATCAGGGTGTAGGAGAATAGACCATGATTCAGCAGGAATCTCGATTAAAAGTTGCTGATAATACCGGCGCGCGTGAAATACTTGTTATTCAAGTATTGGGCGGTTCCCGTCGAAAATATGGATCCATTGGCGATGTTGTGGTAGCAACTGTAAAAGCTGCTGCGCCGCAAGGTTCTGTGAAGAAAAGCGAAGTTGTGAAAGCTGTCATTGTACGCTGTACGAAGGAATGGCGTCGTGAGGATGGTTCGTATATTCGCTTTGATGATAACGCCGCGGTCATTCTGGATGCCGATGGTGAGAACCCGAGGGGTACTCGTATCTTTGGTCCAGTGGCACGCGAACTGCGCGACATGGGTTATATGAAGATCGTGTCGCTGGCCCCGGAAGTGCTGTAGGAGCAAAGAATGAAAGTTAAGATTCGAATAAAGGATACAGTGGAAGTGATCAGCGGCCGCCTTGAAGATAAAGGCAAGCGAGGCGAGGTCATCAATGTGAACCTGGATGACCGCCGCGTGGTCGTGCAAGGTGTGAATATTCGCATCAAGCATCAAAAGCAGGTCCAAACCCAGGCGGGTCGTAACATAAAACCAGGTCGTATTCACTTTGAGGTTCCAATGGACATCTCGAATGTTATGCTGGTTTGCCCAAAATGCAGTGAGCCTACACGCGTAGCCGTTCAACGGACTGACGATGGCGCTCATCGTGTTTGTAAGAATTGTGAGGCTACGATTGACTAGGTCGTGGAGCGAATAAAGATGAACAGAATGCAAGAACTCTATAATAAAGAAGTGACACCAGCCCTGTTCAAATCGTTTGGATTGAAGAACGTGATGCAGGTTCCGCGTATCGAAAAGGTTGTGGTGAACATTGGGCTTGGAGAGGCGATGGATAACCCCAAGGCTCTCGATGCCGCGACAGCAGATTTGATGCAGATCACCACACAGAAACCGGTGCAGACAAAAGCCCGCAAGAGTATTGCGAACTTTAAATTGCGCGAAGGTCGTTTGATTGGCGCCAAGGTAACCCTGCGTGGTGCGCGGATGTGGGCTTTCCTGGACCGTCTTTTGAATATTGCCCTGCCCCGCGTGCGCGACTTTAGAGGTGTATCAGCAAATGCCTTTGATGGTCGTGGAAATTACACCCTCGGTCTCAAGGATCAGTTGGTTTTTCCTGAGATTGAGTATGACAAAATTGATAAATTGCGCGGTATGGAGATCACCATTGTGACCTCCGCCAAAAATGATGATCAGGCGCGCGCATTGTTGCAATTGCTCGGAATGCCGTTCAGCAGCAAGAAGGAAGCTTAACCTATGGCAAAGAAATGTATGCAATATCGTGAACTGCGCCGCCGTTATGCTGTGCAGGTTCGGAATCGCTGTCAGCGTTGTGGACGACCGCACGGATTTATCCGCCGGTTTGGATTGTGTCGAATTTGCTTCCGTGAACTGGCTTTGACGGGCAAAATCCCCGGCGTCGTAAAGGCGTCCTGGTAGCCCCGGGTGGAGGTAGATCATGTCACTTACTGATCCGATCGCTGATATGTTGACCCGCATTCGCAATGCTGTGCTGGCAGGCCATGCTCAGGTTGCAATGCCCAACTCAAAGATTAAAGTAGAGATTGCCAAGATCCTAAAAGATGAAGGCTTTGTCGAAGGTTTTGAGGTGGTGGAAGGTGAAAACGAAGCGCAAAAAGTCCTGCGTGTAAAGATAAAGTATGTTGGTGAACGCCGCCAACGCCGCGCAGTACTCTCTGGTTTGGAACGTGTCAGCAAGCCAGGCCGCCGCATCTACACCAAGAAGACGGACATTCCATGGGTATTATCGGGAATTGGCGTTGCCATTCTCTCGACCCCCAAGGGTGTTATGACCGGCGTACGCGCTCGACAGTTGGGCGTTGGCGGCGAGATCATCTGCAAGGTCTGGTAGGAGGATTCCAGTGTCTAGAATTGGCCGATTGCCAGTAGATATTCCCAGTGGCGTGCAGGTGGATGTTAACGGTTTTGACGTCCGCGTGAAGGGCCCGAAGGGTGAACTCAAAAGATCATTCTCCCGCTTGATTGGCATCAAGATGGAAAATAATCAGCTAAACATCACCCGCAATTCTGAAGAACCTGCCCAGCGCGCCCTGCATGGCACGACTCGCGCCGTACTCGCGAATATGATTTACGGCGTCAATAAGGGCTTTGAAGTAATCCTGGAAGTGGAAGGTGTGGGATACCGCGCTGAAATGGAAGGGAAGAACTTGTCCCTGTTTGTCGGTTATTCACATCCGGTTAAGATGGAACCCCCAACCGGTGTGACATTTGAAACAGATGCGAAGACCCGCCAAATCAAGGTATTGGGCTTCGATAAGGAACTGGTCGGCCAGGTGGCCGCGAATGTCCGCAAGGTACGCCCCCCGGAACCGTACCACGGTAAAGGGTTGCGCTACCTTGGCGAGCGCGTTCGCCGCAAAGCTGGCAAGGCCGGGAAAGGAGCCAAGTAATCCATGGCTAAGAAGAGTCGATCCCTCGCTCGTGAGCGCCGTCATGTGCGCGTTCGCAAGCATGTTTCTGGCACGGCGAGTCGTCCTCGTTTGAACGTATTCAAAAGTCTCACCAGCATTTATGCCCAGATCATTGACGATGTTCAAGGCAATACTTTGATCTCTGCCTCGACCATTGATAAAGAAATGCGCGAAAAGATGAAGGGTTTGAAGAAAATAGAACAGGCGAAAGCCATTGGAAAGGCAGTTGCTGAACGGGCCAAGTCCAAGGGAATTTCTTCCGTCGTGTTTGACCGGGGTGGCTTTCGTTATGTCGGGCGTGTCAAGGCATTGGCTGATGGCGCGCGCGAAGGCGGCCTGCAATTCTAGAAGTTGTAGTAACGACACTTCGGCAGGCGCTCAGTGCAGGCTTAAATCGTTACTATGTTACTGGAGAAAGATATGGCAGAAAAGAAATTTACTGAAAAGCAGCAACAATTTGAGACACAGGACGCTTTTGAAGAGCGCGTCATTGAAATTGCCCGTGTCGCGAAAGTGGTCAAGGGTGGTCGCCGCTTCCGTTTCCGCGTGACCGTTGTTGTCGGCGATAAGAAAGGCACCATTGGTATGGGCGTTGGAAAGGCCAATGCAGTTCCTGATGCGATGCGAAAGGCTTCGGAGCGTGCTCGCAAGGACTTGCGGTTGGTAAACGTCTCTGGCACCACCATCCCGCATGAATCATTGGGTAAAATTGCTGGAGCAAAGGTTTTTCTCAAACCGGCATCTGCTGGGACCGGTGTGATTGCGGCAGGCGGCGTACGTGCTGTATTGGAATTGGCTGGCGTGCGTGATATCCTCACCAAATCCATGGGAAGCGCTAATGTTCTTAATGTAGTTATGGCCACATTTGGTGCTCTGGATGGTTTGCGTTCACCTGCTCTTGAAGCGGCTCGTCGTGGAAAGCGCGTCGAAGATTTAATGCCATTCTGGGAACGAAGGAAACAGCATGCCTAAAAAAGAATCTTCTTCCGGCAAAACTTTACGGGTGACCTGGGTTAAGAGTGATATTGGATTCCCCAAGGATCAAAAAGCCACAGTCAAAGCTCTGGGTCTTCGTCGTTTGCATCAAACCGTTGAGCACAAGGATACCCCCGCATTGCGCGGCATGTTGAACAAGGTTATCCATTTGCTCAAGATCGAAGAGTAGGATGTTAAAAATGAAACTACACGATCTCATACCCAATGTTGGGTCTAAAAAGAATAGAAAACGGGTGGGACGCGGTATCTCAGCAGGGCAGGGCAAGACTGCTGGACGCGGCACCAAGGGTCAGGGTTCACGCTCGGGTGAAGGCGGTCATGCCTATCGCCAGGGTGGTAACCTTCCCTTTTTCCGCCGCCTGCCATTCATTCGCGGTGAAGGCTTTACCCCACCCAATCAGGTTTTCTATAACGAGGTAAATCTCGATCAGCTTTCCGAGGCCTTTAAGGCCAATGGGGAAGTTACACTGGAAACCCTTGAAAAAGCACATCTCCTGCGCGATTCGCGCAACCCTGTAGTTGTTCTTGGCCGCGGTGAGATGACCATTGCTCTCAAGATTCGTGTCCATCGCGTTAGTGCTGGCGCTAAAGCCAAGATCGAAAAGGCTGGCGGCACTGTTGAATTGATCGCCTAATCCGTGCTTAAAGGATACTTTGTATGAAGAACACCTTTTCAGGCTGGCGTTACCTCTGGAAGTCGGAAGATATTCGTCGCAAGTTGATTATCACATTTGTGATTCTGGCAATTTATAGAATTGCTGCGAATGTACCTGCTCCCGGTGTGAATTTTGAAATTCTGGCGGCATTCCGTGGTTCGGCAACGGGTCAGGGAAATTTCCTTGGCTTCCTGGATTTGCTTTCAGGCGGTACGGTTTCAAATTTCTCGTTGTTATCAATGGGTGTCTATCCCTACATCACCGCCCAGATCATTCTACAATTGTTAGTTCCCATCATCCCTGCCTTACAACGCAAGATGCAGGAAGATCCTCGTGAAGGCCGCCGTTGGCAGGAAAAATGGACATATTATCTTGCCGTGCCGATGGCTGCGCTCTCTGCGATCGGTCAGATCAATATTTTCAACTCCCTGTCAATTCAAGCCATCGGACAGGCCATCCTGCCTTTTTCCTTCTCAGCGCAATCATGGCTGCAATCCTTGACAGTTCTGATCGCAATGACAGCCGGTACCATGTTCGCCATCTGGTTGGGTGAACTGATTTCAGAATATGGAATTCGCGGACAAGGGCTTTCCCTGGTTATCTTTGCAGGTATCGTTTCGCAAATGCCTTCAAACCTGGCCTCGCTACTGGCAGATCAAGAGACACGCTGGTTCATGCTCATTTTCACCATTGTGATCATTGTGCTGACAGTATTCGCTATCGTCTTTGTTCAACAGGGACGCCGTAACGTGCCGGTCATGTACCCTGGACGGCGCATGGGCAGCCGTATGTCCATGCCGGTTAAAGGCACACTTCCATTGATGGTAAACCTTTCTGGGATGATCCCGTTGATTTTCGCAAGCGCGATTTTACAATTTCCAACAATCCTATCGAGCTATTTTACCCAAAGTGAAAACGCTGGCGTTGCTGAATTTTTCATTGGAATTCAAAATTTCTTTGGCGCTACGGGTACGAGTAACTGGGGTTACTGGACGATCTACTTCTTCATGGTAGTTGTCTTCACCTTCTTCTATACTTCGGTTTTGTTCGATCAACAAAATTACGGTGATAACCTGAAGAAAGTTGGCGCAACGGTCCCGGGCGTCCACACGGGTGCCCCGACCCAAAAATATTTGAGTACGGTTCAAAGGCGCATTACCCTGGTTGGCGCAGTATTCCTTGGCATTGTTGCGATCATGCCCTTTTTACTCGGTTTATTGTTGAAACTTTTCAACCTTTCTGCTGCAAGTTCGCAAACCGGCATTTTTCTCGTCTCATCCTCCGGCTTGCTCATCGTCGTAGGCGTGGTCCGTGATACCTTCCAAAACATTGATGCCGAACTCAAACTACACGGTTATCAAGATTCACTGCTTGTTCGCTAAGGGGCATCATGGCAACCTTTATCGTCCTGCTTGGGCCCCCCGGTGTTGGTAAAGGAACCCAGGCCAAGATTTTGGCTGAAACAACGAAACTTGCGCATGTCTCATCGGGAGACCTCTTTCGTGAGAACCTTAAAAATCAAACAGAACTTGGCAGGCTTGCCAAGTCCTTCATGGACAAAGGCGAACTTGTGCCGGATGATGTGACCATCAGCATGATCCGTGACCGCATCACTCGATCGGACTGTGGTGCTGGTGCGATCCTGGACGGATTTCCCCGCACTCCGATTCAGGCAGACGCACTGGAAAAGATGCTGGCTGAATTTAACGGTGAGGTCAAAGCGGTTCCCTTCATCACGGCTCCAGAGTCAACCCTCGTTGAACGTGCCAGCGGACGCTGGACCTGTCGCGAGCAAGGACATATTTATCATCAGATATTCAGTCCGCCAAAAAAAATTGGCATTTGCGATATGGATGGCTCGGATCTATACCAGCGCGATGATGATAAGGTCGAAATGGTTACAAAACGAATTCGCGTTTATCTCGAACAGACCATGCCCCTGGTTGAGTATTACCGCAAAGCTGGTAAATTGCTCGAGATTGATGGAACACAAGCCGTGGAGCAGGTCACAAAAGAACTGCTCTCCGCCCTCTATAAATAATTTATTGTGAGTATGCAGAGCCGAAAAACGCTCTGTTGAAAAGTAGGTTTGCATGAGTAGGGAACGCCAGATCAACGTCAAAACCCCTGCGCAAATCAAGATTATGCGGGAAGCAGGGCGCATTAATGCAACCGTTCTGGCCGCAGTAAGAGAACGTATACAACCCGGTGTGACAACAGCAGACCTCAACGCGGCTGCTGAGGAAGTGCTGAAATCATACGGCTGTATATCGCCATTCAAAGGTTATGGCCGCCCACCGTTTCCTGCATCCATCACTGTCTGTATTAATGACGAGATGGTGCACGGAGTCCCTCACCCGAAACGCAAGTTGAAGGAAGGGGATATTGTTTCAATAGACTGTGGCGCCATCTTTGAAGGTTTTGTGGCTGACTCCGCTTTCACTGCCGGAGTAGGGGAGATCTCTCCCGCAGCTGCGAAACTGCTCGAAGTTACCGAAGGCGCTTTGTTTGCTGGAATTGAAAATATGCGTAAAGGCAAACGCACAGGTGATGTTTCGGCTGCGATACAGAATTATGTGGAAAGCAATGGCTTTCATGTAACCCGTGAATATACGGGGCATGGCGTCGGCAAGAAAATGCATGAAGGCCCCCAAGTGCCAAATATCGGCGCGGCGGGAAGCGGCGTTCTCCTTCGCCCGGGCGTAACCATTGCTTTGGAGCCTATGGTGCTAATCGGGACGCATGAAACCCGCGTCCTGCCAGATCAGTGGACTGTTGTCTCTGCTGATGGGTCGTTGACGGCGCATTTTGAACATACGATTGCTGTCACCGAAGGAGAACCTCTCATCCTGACTTTCCTGTGAACATCACAGACAATCATAATGTATGGACGATTTGTAAAATAAACAGTATAATCAGACCTTTGGCTGTCCTAATAGCAGCCGCATGTAAGGAGAATTTTCATGAAAGTTTCACCCTCCATTCGCAAGCGTTGCGCCAAGTGCCGAATTGTTCGGCGCAAGGGAGTAATCTTCATCATTTGCGAAAATCCAAAACATAAACAGAGACAGGGGTAGTGTGGTGATCTATGGCGAGAATTGAAGGTGTTGATCTGCCCCGCAATAAGCGGGTTGAAGTTGGACTGACTTACCTTTTTGGTATCGGACCAACACGAGTTCAGAAGATTTTGGCTCAGACCAAAGTCAATCCCGATACGCGCATTAAAGATTTAAGCGAAGCGGAAGTCTCCGCAATTCGCGAATATATCTCCAAAAATTTCAAGGTCGAAGGCGACCTGCGCCGCGAAGTTCAAATGAACATCAAGCGTTTGATTGAAATCGGCTCTTATCGTGGCTTGCGCCATCGTCGCAACCTGCCCGTTCGCGGCCAGCGCACCAAGACAAATGCGCGCACCAGAAAAGGCACCAAGAAAACAGTTGCAGGTCGTGGTCGTCGTAAGGGCGCCAAGAAATAACCCTGTCCGAAAGGTATAAATAAAAATGGCTCAGAGTGTTCGATCCACCCGCCGCCCCAGTGGCGCGAAAAAAGGGAAGCGGACCCTGTCCTCCGGACAGGTCCATATTTTTGCATCCTTTAACAATACTATTGTGACTGTTACAGACACAGAAGGCAACACAATTTCCTGGGGTTCTGCAGGTTCTGCAGGCTTCAAAGGATCACGAAAAAGCACCCCCTTTGCTGCACGCCTTGCCGCTGAGCAGGCTTTGAAAGCCGCCCAGCAACTAGGCTTGCAGGAAGTGGAATTGTATGTGAAGGGTCCTGGCCCCGGTCGCGAGAATGCCATCCGTGCTGTTCAGTCCATGGGTCTAAAAGTTCGCTCTATTTCAGATATTACGCCAGTGCCGCATAATGGCTGCCGTCCTCCGAAAAAGCGACGCGTGTAACAAGTGAGGTTCTTGATCTATGGCTAAATTATTAAGTCCGGTATGTAAACTTTGCCGGCGTGAAGGCGAAAAACTTTTTCTAAAAGGTGAGCGTTGTTTTACTCCCAAATGCTCATTTGAAAAACGAAGCTTCGCGCCAGGGCAACATGGCCGCACCGCGGGTCGCGGCGGCGGTAAAGGGATGGGCACGGGGCGCGTCTCCGACTTTGCCCGTCAGTTGCGCGCCAAGCAGAAGGCACGCCGAATCTACGGTGTGCTGGAACGCCAGTTCCGCCGTTATTATGACACCGCTATTACGCGCCGCGGTCTTACAGGTTTGAACCTGCTTCAGATCCTTGAGTCCCGCCTAGACAATGTTGTCTTTCGGCTCGGTTTTGCATCCAGTCGTTCGCAGGCTCGCCTGCTTGTTACTCATGGTCATTTCACAGTAAATGGGCGCCGAACTGATATCCCATCAATGCTGCTTGGCGAAGGTGATGTCATTGCAATGCGGGAAGGCTCAGGCAAACTAACCTACTTTAAAGATCTGACTGTGTATACCGAAAAGCGTAACGCCCCAAGCTGGCTCAGCCGTGATATTAAATCGATGGCTGGTTCCGTGGCTCGCATGCCCGAACGTACTGAAATTGACGGAAGTCTTGACGAACAATTGATCGTCGAATACTACTCCAGACGCTAATCCTCCAATTGCGCTTCGGGTCGCACCATAAATCTGGTGCTCGACCCGGCGCTTAATCAAAAGGGACAGGTGGACCGTGACGGGTATCATTACGAACATGGTTATGCCAAAAATTGAGCGCGAAGCAGAAGCTCGAAATTATGGTAAATTCACAATCAGCCCGCTAGAGGGCGGCTACGGCGTGACGTTGGGCAATACCCTTCGCCGCGTATTGCTCTCTTCTCTGGAGGGAACTGCAATCACATCGGTGCGCATTGCTGATGTCCTGCATGAATTTAGCGACATTTCAGGTGTGCGCGAAGATGTCATCCAGGTCACGTTGCAGGTTAAACAGATCCGCATCAAGATGGATGGCGTTGACAGCGCCCGAATGCAGCTTGAAGTGCGTGGCGAGGGAACGGTCACTGCGGCAGATATCATCACTCCCGCAGAGATCGAGATCGTTAACCCCGACACATATCTCTTCACTGTGGACGGCGCCAAGACCAAGCACGATATTGAATTCGTAGTGGAGCGCGGCCGCGGCTATTCCCCAGCCAACGAACGCGCTGGGCACATGCCTATCGGAGAACTGCCGGTGGATGCCATCTTCAGCCCGGTGAAGCGCGTCAATTGGGAAGTGGTTTCTGCCCGCGTGGGACAGAGCACCAACTACGACAAATTAATTTTGGAAATCTGGACAGACGGAACCATTTCTCCTGAACGAGCGCTGAGTTCCTCCGCCCGCATTTTGATTGACCACCTGCGGTACATTGCAGGAATCAATGAAGAAATGCTTGCAGTACCTTTGGAGCGCGAATCAACCGGAAGCCGTTTGAGCAGTGAACTGGCAGAAACGCCAGTGGAAGCCCTGGACCTTTCCGTGCGTGTCTTCAACTCGTTGAAGCGCACCGGCATCACCACCGTTGGTGACGTGCTCGACCTCCTTGAAAAAGGCGAGACCGCGGTTATGTCCATTCGCAATTTTGGCGAGAAGAGTCTCGATGAACTCCGGGAGAAAATGCGTGAAAAGGGCTTCATGAAAGACGAATCATCGTCGGAAAGTTAGAAAGAGATGCGACATTCAATAGCAGGTTACAGATTGGGACGCACAAAGAGTGCACGTATTGCCTTGCGCCGCAACCTAATCAAACAATTTTTTACGCACGAGCGTATTCAAACCACCAAAGCCAAAGCTGCTGCAATCCGCGGTGATGCCGAACGCTTGATCACGCTTGCAAAGAACAGCGAAAGCGGCAGCGCCGAGCAGAAAGTTAACGCCCGCCGCCTTGCCATTTCCCAATTAGGCGACAACCAGATCATCAAACGCCTGTTCAATGAGATCGCCCCGCGTTTTGCCACACGACCCGGCGGCTACACCCGCGTGACGAAACTTGGTCCGCGCTTTGGCGACTCAGCTGAGATGGTGATGCTTGAATTAGTAGAAGAATAGAGATTAGAGAATAGAGACTAGTCTCCAATAACTAATCTCTGGTCTCAAAACATGGCACGTTACCAGGTGATTCTTGCTTACGACGGCACCGGTTTTTCCGGCAGTCAACGGCAAGCGAACTCCCGCACAGTGCAGGGCGAGTTGGAAAAGGCGCTCCGCAAACAGGGTTGGTCTGATCGGTCGGTTCTTTTGGCTGGCCGGACAGATACAGGAGTTCATGCGACTGGACAGGTGGCCGCATTCGATCTTGAATGGACGCACTCAGCAGACAAACTGCTTTGGGCACTCAATGCAGACCTTCCATCTGACCTGGTCATAAGAAGCTTGATTCCTGCCCTGGCAGATTTTCATCCGCGTTTTGATGCCGTCTCGCGCGCGTACCTTTACAAGGTGTTCTTCCAACCGATCCGTGATCCACTACGAGAGAAATTCCTGTGGCGCACATGGCCCGCCGTGGATGAAGATGCCCTCAAGCGGAATGCCAGCATGTTTCTTGGGACGCATGATTTCGCCGCCATTGGTTCACGGACGACGCCCGCTCCGCGAGGCACCACCGTTCGCACGGTGACCAAAGCCGAATGGAAGAAAATGCCGGATGGTGAGTGGCAGTTCGAGGTTAGAGCGAATGCGTTTTTATATCGCATGGTGAGAAGATTGGTTTTTGTGCAGGTGTCTGTCGCTCAGGGAAGATGTCCAGTGGAGAAAGTCCAACAGGCCTTATCAAAGCAGGGAGCGCTGCTTGCCGGGCTGTCCCCCGCGCACGGACTGACGCTGGTTGAAGTATCGTATGGATCACGTGATTAGATTATGAAACGGAGTGACGAAAGTGCAACAGAAAACATATTATCCAAAAGCCGTTGAAATTCAGCGCGACTGGGTTGTAATAGATGCCGAAGGGCAGACCCTGGGCCGCCTTGCTGCGCGCATAGCGCATCTTCTGCTTGGCAAACACAAACCGACCTTCACACCCGGCGTGGAGATGGGGGATTTTGTAGTTGTGGTTAATACCGAAAAGGTTAGTGTAACCGGTACAAGAACGAACAGTAAACTGGAAAGCAAGATCTATTATAGTCACTCCGGTTATCCGGGTGGCTTGAAGAGCATTTCCCTGAGGGATCAATTGGCCCAGCACCCTGATCGCGCCCTGCGCGAAGCCGTGTGGGGTATGCTTCCTCATAATCGTATGGGACGTTCCACCCTAAAACATTTGAAGATCTATGCCGGTCCCAATCATCCGCACCAAGTGCAAACCCCGAAAGTTTCGGAGTAAAGAGGTAAGTGAATATGGCTCAATATTATGAAGGCATTGGCCGTCGCAAGGAAAGCACCGCCCGCGTGCGCTTGACGACCGGCAGCGGTAAATTTACCGTGAATGAAAAAGATTTCGCCGCGTTTTTTACACGCATGGGCGATCTCGAAGATATTATGCGCCCATTCGGCGCGGTGGGTCAGGAAGCGACGAAATACGACGTGAGCGTACTAGTTAACGGAGGTGGCACAACCGGGCAAACCGAATCGGTGCGTCTGGGTATTGCCCGCGCGCTTCAAATTATTAATGCGGACTGGACCTCCGCCCTGCGCAAAAAGGGTCTGCTGACCCGCGACGCCCGCGTCAAGGAACGCAAGAAGCCGGGTCTCAAGAAAGCCCGCAAGGCGCCGACGTACACCAAGCGCTAAAACCTGCCCTGAGCGAAGTCGAAGGGCGCAATAAGCAAAACGCAAAACGCGCGAACGCATGGAATCCCTTTGCGTTTCGCGCTTTGCGTTTAATGGAGATTCGCATGAATTTCTCCCAAATCGCCTCCATCTTCGAGACTCTGCGCCTCGACCCGCCCTCGAAACTGACCCTGCTCGAAGGGGCTGAGTTTACGCTGCGGCATTATCCGCCCACGCCGCCGGATGTGGATACGTTGATCGTGGGGATCGATTCGGCTGAGATGGCGGGACGTGTAAAAGAGGTTCTGTTGGCAGTATATCCTCGTGAATTTGGTGTGTGGAAAGTGGAACCCTTCGACGCCGCTCAGGGCAAGAGTGGAAAGAAGAACCCTTCGACTTCGCTCAGGGCGAGCGAAGAAAGATTAGCGGACTTTATAGGCGCGGAAATATCCTATCCCGTTTCGCTCTACGTTCCTTCCCTCGGCGAAGGGACTTCGTTTGAATCCTTCGCCGAGATCACCGCCCATCTCCGCGCGCCGGATGGATGTCCGTGGGACAAGGAGCAGACCCACCAAACCCTGCGCAAGCATTTGCTTGAAGAGTCTTATGAAACTTTATCTGCAATGGACGCCAACGACGCGGACGGTATGCGCGAAGAATTTGGCGATCTATTATTGCAGATCGTTTTGAATTCGCAGATCGCTTATGAAGCCAAAGAATTCAACTTCACCGAAGTGGTTAAGCACATTTACGAAAAGATCGTGCGGCGGCATCCGCATGTGTTCGGGGATTTGAAATTGGATGGGGTGGAGGGCGTGTTGCAGAATTGGGAGAAATTGAAGGAAAAGGAAAGAGAAAAGCTTGCCCTGAGCAACGCCGAAGGGAAGAAAGAAGATAAGGGAATTTTGGATGGTGTCCCTGCCGCATTACCCGCATTAACGCAAGCGCAGGAATACCAGGAACGCGCGGCGCGTGTGGGATTCGACTGGCCCGAGATCGAAGGCGTGCTGGATAAGATCCGCGAGGAGATCGAGGAGATCAAAACCGCCGCAAACCCAGAGCAGGTCAAAGCCGAGTTGGGCGACCTGTTCTTCGTGCTGGTCAATCTAGCCCGCTGGCGGAACGTGGATGCCGAGTCTGCGTTGAGGGAGGTGAATTTGAAATTCAAGAAGCGCTTTGCCTATGTGGAAAAAGGGGCGAAAGACCAGGGGCGCAATCTCTCCGATATGACGCTGGAGGAGATGGATTCGTTTTGGAACGAGGCGAAGAGGTTGGGGATGTAGTTAAACTGTTACGAAGCACACCAGCGTTTGCATATACAAGTATGCCGACCGGAAGGGCGATGAGCAAAACAATGCCAGTGATAAGCCACGTACGCCTCATAGCAAGCGGCACGCGCGGGGTAAACGGCGTCCATGTTTAGAGTACGGGAAACACGGGAAAAAAACAAGAAGGAGCACTATTTGTTCCAGATGATTTCCACGTCCGGTTTTCCGTTAGCGCGAAGATGTCCTGAATGATTTCCCAAGATACTTGTATAAGTATTAAGGTTTTGGACTGATTGGTCTTCAGTTCCGATAAATCTAGCGAGGTTCAAAAACAACATCCATCGCAGGCGCTTCTCGCTTAGTTTATCGAGAGCAACTGGTGAAGCGATTACAAAAACGAGCTCATCGTCTGCATCCACTCCAACGAGCTTTGAGTAAAACCTCAAACTTATGTTATCCGTAGCTAGCGATACACCGCCCTTTTCCTTTTCTCCCACAAATGGCTCTAGATCCTCCGGCGGCACGATAAACACCTTGATTCCGGTATCTTTGTCAATCGTTATATCTTTCGTCACCAGCGTTTGTACCCCGTTGACATCTTCGTATACGCTGTAAGTAAACGTCTGGCCGTTTTCAAATAAATCTATTGGTTTTTGACCATTGGCTAAACCCAACCTATCTCCTATTATCGGATTGATAGCTGAATTTAATGAACTTCTGTCATCACTTGACACTACACTCTGGCGAATTATTTCTTTAATGTGCCCGCCGGGAACACCATCCGCAATATACCAACGCACCGGAAAACCATCATTGCCTATGGTTTCCCACGCATTTATTTCCCCCAGCGGGCGGTGCCAACCGGAGATCGTCTCGCCATTAGGACCGACAGCGTAAGTGAGGTAGGTCTCAAGGATTGCTTTGCCGTTTTCATCAAGAACAGGAGCGCCTGCGGCGTCGACGAGTGGACGGGTCCAGTTGCCGTTGGCGTCCTTCGCGGTTGCGCCTTCGGGGGCACCGGCGAGGGGGTCTTCGGTGGGTGTTGCGGTCAGCGTGGGGGAAGGGATCGGAGAAGCGGTTGGAATTGGGGTCGAAGTCGGCGTTGGGGGAGGGATCGGAGAAGCAGTCGGGATTGAAGTTGATGACGGCGTTGGGGGAACCTCCACTTTGGCGCAGGAGGCGAGGAAAATAGCAATCAGGATCGTGAGGGATGTTTTTCTGTCCATGTAGCAAACCGCCTTTCGGTAATGAAACCGTTCAAGGTCCAAATTTGGTCGAGGTTACTTATTCCAAATGATCTCAACCGTCGGCTTTCCGTTGTCACGAAGATGTCCTGAATCATTTCCCAAGAGGCTTGTATTAGTACCTAAAGCCTGCCGCGACTGATCTTCTTTTGAAATAAAATTGGCAAGGTTCAAAAACAGCATCCAGCGCAGGTGTTTCTCGCTCAATTTATCAAGCGGCACCGGTGATGCTACTATATACACCAATTCTCCATCAGCATCTACCTCTATAAATTTTGAGGATAACACAAATCCCTGATTGTCTGTCACAAACGATACACCGCCTTCTTCTCCCACAAACCGTCGTGCCGCGGCAGTCGTGCTTGCTCCTGTATGAAACGTCCCTGTAGGCGATGTAATGTATATCCCCTCAACCACAGAAGTATCGGAAGTCGCAGTGGTTCCGACGGCAGTATCCACCATGATGTCACCATTGACGATAAACGCCACAAAACCTGTCCCGGTGATGTTTATCCTGCGGCCTATTGTCAGGTTTCCATTGACAATGATCGTAAGCGTTTCACCGTTTCCCACACTCCAATCGACAGTGGAGATGGCAAGATCACCATTGACATAGTAGGGATCTGGCTGGGATGCTGGCTTGGCATTAAACGTGGTGGGACCGGTATAGTCTGCATCAGGAGAGCCAAACCGGTGGTACATGACGGCATAATAATCCGTGGCAGGATTGATGTCATTGGCAAGCCAACCTTCCGTGGATATATACGATTCTCCATAGCCTACGGAGGCGCTGTCAAAATCATATGCAGTACCATACGTCACTACTCCGGGTGTACCTCCATCGCCATCTCTCACAAAATATCGATTCGGACTGCTTCCGGATGGGATATAGGAGCGCATGGTTGTGGTCGCATACACATCGCCGCCAACCACCTGCGCCCATGATATCCCGCTGGTATAGCCCAGGTGCCATTGTATTGTTTCGTTGGCACCTAAGCTTGCACTATATGCATTTGTATAGGGAGCTCCACCGGTCTTGCTGTAGCAGGCAAATTTCAGTACATAATCCTGGGGCGGTACATTTGTCATGCTATACGTGCTCACTGGTACGCCATTCCACTGTGCGTATGTGCCATTGACAGGAGTGGTCTTTGCCGTACCCACAGGAAAGAGTGTCACGTTTGAGGCAATATACGCTGTGCTACTTACCACATCCGTGCACTGCGAAGCCTGGGCAGGTATCGCCATGGCCCGCACATGCACATTGCCGGTCGGGCATGCGCCGCAATCTGAAGCACATACAGTACACGTTTCGCCTGGGCTATTGCACGTCCCGTCGCCGCAATATGCCCCGCCGCCGCCGTCCCCATCCCCATCCCCATCCCCGCCCCCGCCCTGCGGCACGGTCCCGCCGCAGTCCAGGTAGCAGCCGTCCATGTAGCAGCATGAACACGACCCGCCGCCTGCTTGAGGAATGGTACAGCGTAAATGGTTCTCTGTCACATCCCAACACACCTCTTCCAAAGGGCCTCCGTCATAAAGTGCCTGATAACCACAAACACTATACGTATACTCAATCTCCTGCATGATACACTGGGGAGGCGGGTTATCAGGATCATCACACACACTGTTTGCCTGCACGGGAAAGAAATAGCGCGGCACAACCGAAACGCTTAGAAGAATTATGAAAAATAATACGGCACGGTGTACCCTCTTCATATGCTACTTGCCGGATGGTTCAATCAGGATCGGACGGTCAAAGATACCCTGGTTGATATATTCTTTTAGATTCTCATCAATTGTTCCTAGCTCCTTGATATTTTGCACGTTGCCGGGTGATCCTGCGGCGTAAGCAACCGTCTGGAGGAGCGTGCGGAGGAATAGATCAGCAAGGGCAGTCTTTTCCACCGGGGCTTCGGAGGGATCAAGGGATACTTCAACGACGAGCGTATCGCCATCTACGCGGTAGTTCCCCCGGGCGGCAAAATCGCGGCTACCCCCAAGCCCTACAAAATACTGACCAAGCGCTGGGACCACTTCGATCCGCGCGCGGGAGACGGTAAGGCGCTCTGTGGCGCTCCTATCGCCGCGGTAGAGCCGCGGGTCGGCAATGCCCCCCGGACGGAATACTCCCAAACGGGCAAATTCATACTCCAGATAGGCAGTATTGGCAATTGTGGGTGTGTAGCCGGGCACCTTGCTTTCTGCGCTATACTGCGGGCTTTTGGATGTAGTGAAGGAATACCGAAGCGCAGTCAACCGGCTCCCAATCGCCCCTGCATTTGCATACAAAAGAATACCGACCGGAAAAGCGATGAAAACAACAATGCCAATAATGAGCCACGTACGCCTCATAGCAAGCGGCACGCGCGGGGTAAACGGCGTCCATGTTTAGAGTACGGGAAACACGGGAAAAAAACAAGAAGGGCAGTTATTCATTCCAAATGATCTCGACATCCGGATTTCCGTTAGCGCGAAGCTTCCTAGAATTTCCTGCCAAGATGCTTACATTCGTTGAGAGCGCCTGACGTGATTGGTCTTCCTTTCCGATAAAATTCGCAAGATTTAAAAATAACAAATATCTCAATTGTTTCTCGCTCAGTTTATCAAGCGGCACCGGCGAAGCAATCACATACACCAATTCTCCCTCCGCATCTACCCCAACCAGTTTTGAGTACAACACAAAGCCTAGGTTGTCCGTCGCAAGCGACACCCCGCCCTCTCCCACAAACGGCTTGAGCGTATCCGGCGGCACGATAAACACCTTGATTCCGGTATCTTTGTCAATCGTTATATCTTTCGTCACCAGCGTTTGTACCCCGTCGACAACTTCGTATACACTGTAAGTAAACGTCTGACCGTTTTCAAATAAATCTATTGGTTTTTGACCGTTGGCTAAACCCAATCTATCTCCTATCATTGGATTTATGGCTTGACTCAAAAAACTTTGATCACCTAGTGAAACCACACTCTGTTGTGCTATCGCTTTTATATTCCCACCGGAAACACCATCTGCGATAAACCAACGCATGGGAAATCCATCATTTATCGGTGTCTCCCACGCATACATCCCTCCAAGCGGGCGGTGCCAGGCGGAGATTGTCTCGCCATTAGGACCGACTTCAAAGGTGAGATAGGTTTCAAGGATTGCTTTGCCGTTTTCATCGAGAATTGGAGCGCCTGCGGCATCGACGAGTGGACGGGTCCAATTGCCGTTGGCGTCCTTCGCGGTTGCGCCTTCGGGGGCACCGGCGAGGGGGTCTTCGGTGGGTGTTGCGGTCAGGGTGGGGGAAGGGATCGGAGAAGCGGTTGGAATTGGGGTCGAAGTCGGCGTTGGGGGAGGGATCGGAGAAGCAGTCGGGATTGAAGTTGATGACGGCGTTGGGGGAACCTCCGTTTTGGCGCAGGAGACGAGGAAAAGAGCAATCAGGATCGTGAGGGATGTTTTTCTGTCCATGTAGCAAACCGCCTTTCGATGAGCGCGCGTTAACTCCAAAGATACGTTATTGCAGGGAGGGAATTACGGAAACTCTTGAATATGATTCGAAAGCCATCCTGTAAAATTATCCCGGCTGAGTTTGCCGGAGGCGACCGCCAGGATGATCTCGAATTGCTCATCCATACTTGCGTCAATTTTGTAACCGTTGATTGCCAAAAATGCCGCCATAACCGCGTGACCGGTGCGTTTGTTACCGTCTACGAAAGGGTGGTTTTGGATCAAAGAAAACCCCAGCGACGCGGCTTTTTCCGCGAGGCTGAGGTAGAGTTCGTTCCCGCCGAAGGTCATATAGGGCTGGGCAACGGCGGATTCGAGCGCGCCAAAATCGCGGACGCCGATCAAGCCGCCGGATTGTTGCATAATACGCTGATAGGTTTCGAGGACTTCGTCAATGGTCAATGCGCGCATGATTATGCCAGCCGCTTGTACAGTTCCTTATAGGTAACCAAAACGTATTCAAGCGCTTTTTGAAAATCCTCCTGCGGGCGGGCGACAAGTTCCTCGAAACTCACCCTCAGTAGTTCTTCCATGGGGATGTTGAATTGTCTTGCGAGATTCTGCAATCTTTGGAGTCGTTCTTCCGAAAGGTTGACCGTAATCGTGACCATGATATACCTCTGCGGTAATTATACAACAGGCTGTCCTTTATAAAGCAGGATACGACGAAAAGCGCGATCAGGAACGTGAAGGATGTTTTTCTGTCCATTTTGCAAACCGCCTTTCGAGGATTGTCATTGCCTCAAATGCGAAATTACTTGCTTGCTACCGTACAAATCTCTCGCAAAAAACCCTAAAGGTCTTCCTGGCGAATCGGGATTTTACGAAGGCGCAGCAGACCTTTAGGGTTTCCGTGTACGGTAGAGAAATTACTTGTCGAAAGATGCCGTGATTTCATCCATTACTTGAAAAATATTGACGGGACCGCCCGGCGCGACCTCCTCCTCCGCTTCACCGGTGGGGGTGTGGACATGGTGCGGGGCGTTTTTGAGTTTTGGAAAATGCGGGGAATTGTCCCAGCGGCGGAGAAAATTTCCCTCTTTATCCTGCCAGTGGTAGCTGTAATCCGAAATCCGGATTTCACTTTCGGAAAGCGCCTCGATGTATTCGGAGAACTCCAATAGGCTGTCATCGGAGAGGGTAAGGCGGGCCCGGATATACGCCTTATTCGCCTCTTCGAACTCGCGCACAATCTGATGGCTTGCGATACGAAGATCGGTCAGGAGAAAGTTCCTGACCGATTCAAGGTAATCGGCGGGCTTCATGGCAGGTCTTCGCTCGACACTTCTTCGAGAACATTGCGGAGGTGTCTCGCCAATTTCGCGAGCGACGCCCATTCGACAAAGTCCATCCGGTCACCCAACTGCCCCGCCTCGAACTGCTCGAAAAAATCGGCGGTTTTCATGCCGTACTGTCTTTCGTAATCCGCCGTTACCCTTTCGATTTCTTCGAGGCGCATGCGGACACGGCTGGTTTCGAGGTCCACCAGTTTGTTAAGCGATTGCGCCGTCAGGTTATCTATTTCTCTTTTCTCGTAAAGCTCCGCAAGCCAGCGTACGCCCTTGACATATTTTGTATTGGGTGTGGTGTGAATAGCCATAAATCACCTCGGCTCAATTATACAACACGCTGTCCCGCCTTCGCGCAGGAGGGAAGGAAAAGCGCGATCAAGATCGTGAGGGGTGTTTTTCTGTCCATTTTGAAAACCGCCCTTCGATGAAACTGCCCCGCTAAAATGACAAGCAATTTTTATGCCAGGTATCCTGGCTATGACGCCTTTACACCCGCAATGTGCAGGTTTTCCAGCGGCAGGGAGTTGGTCTCCAGGCGTGAAAGGTCAATGATCTTGCTGGCGCGGTCAATGTCTATGCCGACGATATTGCCCTGCGCGTCAAAGTCCAAGACCACCCCGGGGGCAACTTCAAGCGAATCCTCGCTGGTTTTTTCAGAGAGGTCTATGTAAAGCGTATCAGTTTCTGGATAATAATTGAATTTCATGTTACACCTTGAAATTTCTATCGGGAAAGGCATTCAAAACAGTTTCGCCGTCTTCAAGCGTCACAACGCGCAAGTACTTGCCCAATTCTTCGATGAAAACCCAATGGCGGATTCGACCGTCCGGTTGAATTTCGCGTCGAATAGGATTTCGAAGCGCCAGTTTGCACCATTCGGTTTTGATATAAGCTCTCTTGCGAAGCACCTGTTCTTCAAAGTAACGAGTTGTTTTCATTGACAGGAATGACGTGTAAATTCATTGATCGGGGGATCAGATTTCGCGGCAGCCGTTTGGGATAATTATACAGCATGCTGTTTCTCAACAGTCTGAAAGTTTGTCCAGTGAAAGATTATCGATCTCCAGCCACGCAGGTTCGGGGTTTTCCAGAATGCCAAACCCGATCTTCCCATCGGGTGTGAAGGATGCAAATTGATTGTCAATCCAGATGATGACTCCCAGCGGCGGATTCGGACTCACGGGCGACTCAAACACTTGAGCATCATCTACATACCAAACAACGCGCTTCTCGCTCCACTCGAGCCTGTATCCGTGCCATTGAGTGACATCCACCCTCTGGAGTCCAGGAGCTTGCTCCTGGATTTCTCGACGGCAAGCCGTCGGACTCCAGAGGCTAAAACCGTCCTCGTCAATGACTTTGCTCAATAATTTTCTTGTAGTTTTCCGCGAGAAGGGCAGCGCCAGCCCTGCAAGAAAAAGCAGCGGGTGAAATTTGGGCGAACGAAATGTTTGTGCTAAAAAACCTTGCGCAGGCTTGTCATTTGTAAACGACAAGTAATTTTGTGGCGACCCATAAAAGAACCAAACCGCATTCGGCAGCGCAGGCAAACGGAATGGACTCCCGCCGAATCCAAGTGATAATCCGAAGGGATCATTCCACAGCCCGAAGCCCCATGTCCCAGCGGGGGAACTGCTTGAGGCTTTGGCACGCAGGCTGAGGCTTAGAGTCCGATGCGGAAACTTATGCCGCGGGAGTAGAGAATAGTCATCGAGCTGGGCATCCCGATAGCTAAGAGAATCCCCTTTTTGTATTCCCAATCTCCAACCATTTTCGGTAGGCTCTACGCTTGCAAATTTTGTAAACCTTGCTTTCATCACCTGTTTACCTGTGTACGTGTTTACGTTTTTCTGTTTACAAGCCACACACCAAAAATAATGATGGCGCCACTGACCAATGAAATCAGGGTGATTGCTTCACCGATCATTACAGATGCCAGCAAGGCCGTGACAAGTGGTTCGATATTAAAGAACGCGCCAAGTTGCGAAGCGGGCAGGGCTTGAAGCGCGTCATAAAATGCGATATAGGCAAGCCCCGAACCGAATATGCCAAGCATAAGGACCGCGCCCCAGCCTGAAGATGTGAGATTGTTGACCTCGCTTAACCCGGGTCCGAAACCGAAGATCCAAATATTGGTGAAGAGCCAGCCCAGAAGCATCACATAAAACATCATGCGCGCCGCGGGGTGACGAGCCAACTCACGCCGTGAAAGAATGGTATACACCGCCCAATTGAGCGCGCTGATGAAGATCAGCAGGTCGCCGATTGTGCCTTCTGCTCCTGAAAATAATGCAAAAACATTCCCCTTGCTGACGATGAGCAACACGCCGAATGCCGCCACTGCAATGCCGCCGGTTTGAATCCAATTAAGTTTTTCCTTTAAAACCAGCCAGCCAAGAATGGCAATGAATACAGGCGTTGTTGCTACGATCCAGGCGGTGGTGGTTGCTTTTGCAGTTTGCAGGCCTGTGGCTTGCAGCCATTGATGAAAAGTGACGCCCAGAAAGCCCAGCAAAGCCAAATATAGCCACTCGCTTTTATCAGGTAATGCAAATTCTTTGCGTGAAAAAACAACCGCGCCAAGAATGACGATGCCCATTGCAAACCTCAGCCAAACGATCGTAGCTGGAGAGACTTCCCGCAGAGCAATTTTGGTGGCAATAAATGTTCCACCCCAAACAACAACGGCAAAAGTGGCTTCGAGATAGGGAATAAGTTTTGATTTGGGCATTGGGTTTCCTTTGGCGAAAATAATGGGCGAATTATAAATCCCGCTGACACTTATGGGCATCTCTTGTAAGGTGAATTGGGAGTTGGCGTAACAGACCATTTTATATGGCGAGCGGCGCAGGTCGAATTGGCAACTAGCCTACATTTGCGGAAGAGCATCACAGCGATTCCCAATGAACCTATTTTTTTGATGGATACTTTCATACTTGGCAAGCTATGCAAACCGATCTATTTCGCAGATACAAAAGCAAAAGCTGTGTTTTCGCCAGATGGTCCCAAACCGCAATTCTTAATTGACACACCGAATTTCAAGGCGCTGGTCGTTGGGCTGGAGACGGGTGGACAAGTTCCTGCATAGTCACGCTTCCCCCTTCGGGAACTTCGCAACCTTGACCTCCAGGAATCTTTCTTGATCTTCAAACTATGTCGTCAAGTATACGATTTTGAAAATCCAATAAACGGCGATACAAACCATCTTGTTGGACTAATTCGACATGCGCGCCGCGTTCCACGATGCGACCGTGATTCATCGAAATGATCTCATCCACATTTTCGAGACCGATCAGGCGATGCGTAATCAATATTGAAGTTTTTTGTTTCATCACGCCGAATAACGTTTCAAGCACTTGTTTTTCGGTGAGTGGGTCAAGGTTGGCGGTGGGTTCATCCAAAATCAATATCGGCGCGTCTTTGATGAGCACGCGCGCGATGGCTAATCGCTGACGTTCACCGCCTGAAAGACGCAGTCCCTGTTCGCCGATCAATGTGTCGTAGCCTTTCGGCAGGCTCAAAATAAAGTCGTGAATTTGCGCGGCCTGCGCGGCAGATTCAATTTCCTCCTGCGTGACTTTGCGCCGCGCAAAGCGTAAATTCTCGCGAACGGATGTGTTGAAGAAATAGGTATTTTGAGAGACAAGACCGATTCGCGCGCGGACTTCATCCTGCTCATACACCTTGAGCGACTCGGCGCCGAGGGTAATTTCTCCTGAACTGTAGTCCCAGAAGCGTAATAATAAATTAGCAAGTGTGGATTTGCCCGCGCCGCTCGGTCCGACGATGGCGATGGAATTTCCAGGTTGAAGATTGAAGGTTACATGTTGAAGGGCGGGGGCGATTTGGTTGGGGTAGGTGAAGGACAGATTTGAGAATTTGATAGTTGGGAGTTGGGGATCGGGCTTCGGGATTCGTGAGTTGGACGAGACCGATTCCCGAATTTCGATTCCCGATTCTCGATTTACAGGAACAATCGAAAGCACAGTATCCACGACTTCAAACAATCGCCGCGCAGATTCGCGGGAGGCGTTCCACATCTGGGCAGCGAGGGGCAGGGGAGTGACGGCTTCAAAGGATGCGAAGGTGAGCAATGTGAGAGATGCCAGCATGGGGCCGGCGAGGTCGCCTGATATCACTTGTGGGATGCAGAGGAGCAGGATTGTCCACAGGCCGAGGTTGGTGAGCAGGGTGGAGAGGCCCGAGTGGAAACCCGTCACACGCGCCATGCGGCGTTGGGCATTGCCGTAGTCAAGGCCGATGGTTGAGATTTGAGTGAGGCGTTCGTCGGTGCAGCCGTAGGCGAGTAAATCTGCCATGCCCTGAATGCCGTCCACGAGACGGGTGTGGAGGTCAGCGCGTAGGCTGATGGTCTGTTCGGCGGGTCGGCGGCTGATGATTTGCGCGAGGGCGGGGAGGACAAGCCCGAGGCTGATGAAAAAAATCAGGAAAGCGGGAGCAAGCGGCAGGTGGAAAGAGGCGAGAAATATCGAAGTGAAGAGTCCAACGACGATGGCAGTCAAAGGAGGCGAGACGACTCGAACGTAGAAATTTTCCAATGTTTCCACGTCACCGATAATGCGGGCGAGTAAGTCACCTGCGCGGAATTCCATTAAGCGGGCGGGGGCGAGGGGTTCGAGTTTTTCGTAGAACCAGACGTGCAAACGGGAAAGTAAACGGAAGGTGACATCGTGCGAGATGAGGCGTTCAAAGTAGCGGGAAATTCCGCGCGTGATCCCGAAGAAACGTACGCCAACAACCGAGACGCCGAGGTCAGCAATGGAAGGGTGAAGCGCGGCGGTCGAGATGAGCCATGCTGACGTGCCCATGAGCGCGACGCTGGAGCCGATGGTGACTGAGCCGATAAGGGTGGAGAGGGCGACGCGATGCCAATTGCCTTCGAGGAATTGGAGCAGGCGGGGGAGGGTTTTCGATTTTCGATTTTCGATTTTCGATTGACGATTGATCGAGGGTTCGAGGCTGAAGGTTGAAGATTCAACAAGGTCGAAAGTCAAAGGCGATGCCCTGAGGTTCTCGAAGGGTCGAATGTCTTCAATGATTTTCGATTTTCGACCCTTCGACAGGCTCAGGGCAGGCTCTTTGACTTGGTTTTGATAGGTCTTTACCATGCTCGCATACATGCTGTTGTTTGCAAGCAGTTCACGATGCGTGCCTTGCTCAATGATGCGGCCTGATTCGAGGATGATGATCTGGTCAGATTGGAAGATGGTGTTTAGGCGATGTGCGATGGTGAGGACCGTGCGCCCTTGCATTAATTTGCGCGTGGATTCTTCGAGAAGTGATTCGGTTTCAGGGTCGAGGTTGGAGGTGGGTTCGTCGAGGATAAGGATGGGGGCGTCTTTGAGGAAGGCGCGCGCGAGGGCGAGGCGTTGGGCTTGTCCGCTGGAGAGGCGCGCACCGCCTTCACCGATGACGGTTTCATATTTTTGCGGAAGCGATTCGATGAATTCATGCAGGTGCGCGGCTCGCGTCGCAGATATGACCTGTTCATCTGTCGCTTCGGGATCGCCGAGACGGATATTGGCCGCGAGTGTATCGTGGAAGAGATATGGTTTTTGCGGGACCCAGGCAATATTATTGCGTAACTCGTAATTCGTAATTGGTAATTGATAGTTGAGTCGCCCGTGCCCGTCGGACATATCAAGACCAGGTTGTTGCGTGTTGCGTGTTGTGTCTCTTCGACTGCGCTCACGCGAAGCGTGTAGCTGCACAGTGATTTGACCTGAGGTTGGTTGAATAAATCCAAGTAAAAGGTTTACAAGCGTTGATTTGCCTGCGCCTGTTTTGCCAACTAATGCAATCTGCTGTCCGCGTTGGATGGTGAGGATGATATTTTCAAGCGCGGGCGTGGATTCGTTGGGATAGATATAAGAAATATTTTCCAGTCGAATGTCAAAGGCGATGCCCTGAGGTTCTCGAAGGGTCGAAGGTCGGACATCCAATTCTGTTGACTGTTGACTTTCGACTTTTGACTCTAGTATCGGCGTATCTAAAATTTCATATATTCGTTTTGCGGCAGTCGTCCCCGACATGCCCGCGTGGAAGCGTGCGCCGAGGGCGCGTAAGGGCATATAAAACTCAGGTGCCAGCACCAGCAAAAATAGCGCAGGTTGGAATTCCATTTTGTCGTAGAGCAGACGAAAACCGACCTCAACTGCTATTACTGCGGTGCTGAGAGTGGCGAGTAATTCGAGCGCCAACGCGGAGAGGAAAGTGATGCGTAACACTCCCAGTGTTGTATCGCGGAATTTGTCGCTGACTTGCGCGATGGTGCGAGTCTGCGCTTTGGATTGTCCGAAGAGTTTGAGGGTGGTCAGTCCTTGCAGGCTGTCGAGGAAGTGCGCGCTCAGCAGGCGCATGGTTTCAAACTGGCGTTTGGTGACAATCTTCGCGCCTTTGCCAATCAAAATCATGAAGAAGGGAATCAGCGGCGCAGTAATTAGAAGGATGATGCCAGAGAGCAGATCAATGGGGAAAACAAAAATAAGGATTGAAATCGGAACAAGAGCAGTGATAACCAGTTGCGGCAAATATTGGCTGAAATAAGCGTCGAGGGCTTCGATGCCTTCGACAGCGGCGGCAGTTAATTCACCTGTGCGTTGTCCGCGCGAGTAGGCGGGACCGAGTTTGAGGATGTGCGCGAAGAGGCGATTGCGTAAGTCTGTTTTTATTTTTACGGCGACGGCGTTGGCGGAGATTTCGTTGAGCCAGGTGAGGAAAGCACGTCCGCCGATGGCGACGAGGAAGAGGGAGAGGGGGTGAATGACTTGCGCGAAGGATTGTCCCCGCAGAAAGACGGCGTTGATCACAGTGCTGAGGAGCCAGGCTTGCCAGATGGTCAGTAACCCAGCTAAAAGTCCGGAAAGAACCGTCAAGAGGAGCGGCAGGCGAGTATCGCGGGTGAGAGCTAGAAGTCTGCGATGCATAAGTCAGGTTGAAGGTTACAGAATGAAAGTTGTAAAGTTAAAAAAGTTGGAAGGTCGAGAGGAGTATACCCTTCAACCTTCCAGTATTTTGTGGTTCTGGGAATTTGGACAGCAAGCTGTCCGACTCCAGAGTTAATACACGAGACTCTTCTTATCGGTGCTGATGCGCTTGCGGAATATGTAATATGTCCAGCCCTGGTAGGCGAGGACGATAGGGACGAAGGTAAGCGCAACGATGGACATGACGCCGAGCGTGTATTGCGATGAGGATGCATTGTAGATGGTGAGCGACCATTCAGGATTCGTGGTGGAGAGCATCACGTTGGGGAAGGTCATCGAGAAGAAGGTGACCTGAGTCAACACGATGTTCAGTGCGACCATGATAAAAGCCCAACCTTCCATCCTGCGGTTGATGAAATATCCAGCCACCAACAGGACCGCTAGTGCTGCAATTGGCACAACGCCGGGGTTTACGAAACCGCGTGACCAGAAGCCTGCAACGTAAGTGGAGATGGCAAGTGCGATATACAATACAGTGGTTCCAATCCACAACTTCTTTGCAAAGACATTAACGCGTTCGCGTAGTTCGCCTTCGAGTTTGAGCCCGAGGAAGTTCGCGCCGTGCAGCAGGAAGATGGCAACAGTGGTGAGTCCGCCGAGCAAGCCATAGGGATTAAGTAGGGTGAACAGATTGCCTGTGAACATTTTATCTGCGTTGATCGGCACGCCGCGCGCGAGGTTGGCAAATGCCGCACCAAGCAGAAGAGCGGCCAGGAAGGAGCCGATGGCGATCATCCAGTCGAATCGGTTACGCCAGGCAGGGTTGGCGTCTTTCGAGCGATATTCAAATGAAATGCCGCGCATAATCAAGCCGACCAACAGCAGGAAAAAGGCCAGATAGAATCCACTAAACATGGTGGCGTACCACTCGGGGAAGGCGGCGAATGTCGCGCCACCTGCTGTGAGCAACCAGACTTCGTTGCCATCCCACACAGAACCGATCGTGTTGATGACGGCACGGCGCTCCTCATCTTTTTTACCAATGAAAGGCAGGAGCATACCAACACCGAAATCGAAGCCTTCGAGAAAGAAGAAACCGATCCACAGTACAGCGATCAGAATGAACCAAAGGATTTGTAAGAATTCGTAAGACATATTGTTCCTCCGCGATTAATCTTGGGAGCCCACGAGCGCAGGAGCTACATCAACTGATTCGTGCATGGTGGCATCCGGGCCGGCGATGGCATACTTCTTCATCAGGTACACCATGGCAACAGCCAGTGAACTATAGACAACAGTATAACCAATCAGGGAGATAAGCAGGTCAACAGGGGTCAGATTCGGGGAAACAGCATCCTGTACCTTGAGCAGGCCGAAGACGATCCAGGGTTGACGTCCCATTTCGGTCAATATCCAGCCGCTGGCATTGGCGAGGTAAGGCAGAAACAGCGCGCCGAAAGGCACCAGTTTCATCCATTTGGCATTTTCATAATCAGGGCGGCGGGTTGCATATAGGAACCACACGGCCGCGCCCATCATGATGAAACCAAAGCCCATCATAATACGGAAGGTCCAGTAGGTGACGACCATCAGCGGAACGTAATTGCCGTGGCCGTATTGCTGTTCGTACTGCGCTTGGAGTTCGTTAACGCCTTTTACTTCACAGGTGAAGTTGTTGCAGGCCAGGAAACTCATGACGTAGGGGATGCGAATGGACCAGACTTCCTGCCTGCCTGTCAGGTCACCGATGGTGAGCAGGGAGAACGAAGCGGGTTCTTCGGTTTCCCAAACGGCTTCGAGCGCGGCCATTTTCATGGGTTGAGATTCGTACATGAATTGCCCCATGGTGTGACCACCGAGGAAAACGAGTGCGCTGGCAATCAGTCCCATCACCGCGCCGATTTGGAAGGAGCGCTTGAAAAAATCCAGATTTTGTTTTCTGACAAGGTGATATGCGCTGACTGCCAAGATCAGGAAGGCTGCCATCGCCAGCCCGTCTGCGAGTGTGTGCCAGACAAAAATCCATGCTTTGGGGTTTGAAACAATTGCAAAAAAGTCCACCATTTCGGCGCGGCCAGCGGATTCGTTGATAACGTATCCGACCGGGTTTTGCATCCAGCCATTTGCCAGCAAGATCCAGATTGCAGACAGGTTTGAACCGATTGCCACCATCCAGATGGAGGCCAGATGCGCTTTCTCAGGGATTTTGCCTTCACCGAATATCCACACACCCAGGAAGGTGGATTCAAGGAAGAATGCCATTAAGGCTTCAATCGCGAGTGGGGCGCCAAAGATATCGCCAACGTAGCGGGAATACTCAGACCAGTTCATACCGAACTGGAATTCCTGCACGATGCCTGTGACGACGCCAATGGCAAAGTTGATCAGGAACAGTTTGCCCCAGAACTTGGCCATCTTACGCCAGGTTTCATCTTTTGTTTGGTAATAACGGGTTTGAAAATATGCCACAAACCAACCCAGTCCCAATGTTAGCGGGACGAACAGCCAGTGATAGACGGTCGTTAACCCAAATTGCAATCGAGAAAGTGTGATTAGATCCATAAATGTTCTCCTTGAAAGATTTGAGCGTGTAATACGCAAATAAGATCGATGCTCTTATTGAACATTCTCCTCGCTTCAAATCGGGTTGGGGGTTGACCTGCCTTTCGAAAATATACATTCAACGCCCCGGACGCTTCTGCCAACTGATCGAAGGTGATTTTTTCCAATTCGCGCATGGAGAGGGCAAGCGAGACGCGAATGGCATAGTCAATCTAATGGTTAAAACGGATCATCGAAATCTTGAATTAATCGGTAAATTCTGACTCTAATGATAAATATTAAAGTCTAAAGAAATAGTACAATTTGTCATAAAAATATTATAACGGATATCACAAATCCAGATGTTACGCTTCCCACCTGCGAGGACCTCACAAGCGCGAGCTTCTCAATCGTTTGTGCGACAGTCTTCAATCCCTCTTTGTCCAAAATTTTGATTTGATAAAGTTCCACACGGATCATTCCCTTTTCCGCAAGTTTACGCAAAGCGCGGTTGACCATATCTGGCACGCTGCGGAGGCACGCTTCCACAGAACAAAGTGAAAGGTCTTCCACCAGACGAATCAGGTGCTGCACTCTTCCCGGCAGGTTATGAATCACCAGCCGCGCAGGCAGGCGATAAAATAACCCGCTTCATTTCAGACCTCAGTCTGCTGACCGATTAACTATGTTTCGCGATCTGTGAAGATCTTGTAAGAAATAAAATTGGATGTTTTGATGGATTTGGTTAAACCGCTCAAACCTACTCCTCCGCGATGAAACAGGCCGTCCCCTTTGCGTGGATGGAAATGGAAATGGTGGCGATTATTAATTAACAAAGAACCATTCCATAAACAAGAAACGAGGCAAACAAACTCGCGCCATACTATCCACAAAAAAATCAAATTTTTCAAAACAAGCCGCATGTATAAATTCTGTACAAGAGCGGCTTTTATTACGTGTATAATTACGGCTCGGAGGCACCACCTTTATGGAAATTACCTGGTATGGACATTCCTGTTTTCGTCTCACGGAGCGCAATTTTGCCACTGTAGTGACGGATCCATTTGATCACAAGACAGTTGGATATGATGCGCTTAAACTCAAGGCTGAAATCGTCACCATCAGCCACGATGCGCCTGGTCATAGCTACAGCGAGGCGGTCAAAGGCACCACTCACGTACTCACGGGCGCGGGTGAATTTGAAATTGGCGGTGTGTTTATCACAGCCATTCAAACCGCAAGCGGCGGCCGCTCCGCGAAAGCAAAGGACAAGGCCCGCAACACGCTTTTTGTCTATGATTATGACGGCATTACCGTAGCTCATCTCGGCGATATGCAAGATATACCCACTCAAAGCGAGGTGGAGGCTCTCGGAACGGTCAACGTGCTACTGATCCCAGTGGGAGGCGGAAGCGGACTTAATGCCGCTAAAGCCGCCGAGGTTGTCAGCCTGCTGGAGCCGAATATCGTCATCCCCATGCACTATTCCACGCCCGATGCAAAGGTAAATCTCGAGTCGCTAAACAAGTTCCTAAAGGAAATGGGTCTTGGCAGGATCGAATCCCAGCCTTCCTTGAAAGTAACCCGCTCAGGTTTGCCTGACGAAACAAAAGTTGTTGTATTGGATTATCAAAAAGATTAACATGCCAGTCAAAGTTATCATGACCTGGGATATCGCCGCGGAACGCGATCAGGAATATTTTGAATTCATCATCGGCGAATTTGTGCCCGGTGTGCAAAGGCTTGGCTTACGGCCCGCCGAAGCGTGGGCGACCATTTACGGTTCCTACCCGCAAATTCAAGTTGGTCTGCTTGCCACCGATGGCCCCCAAGCGCGGCGCATCCTGGCCTCCGCCGATTGGGCGATCCTGCAGGAACGCCTTTTCAGTTATGTAAAAAATTATTCACACAAGGTAGTGCTTGTCCGTGGCGGCTTCCAGTTCTAAACCAACTTCAAATAAATTCTCGAAACTCTGGCCGTGGTTTTTCTTTGCCGCGGCTTTTGAGTCCCTCGCTGCCGCTCTCGGGCTTTTGCTGATCCCGTCTGAAGGGGGACTGTCTCTTGCGCGCATGGCCCTGCTCGCCATTCCATTATCCTTTTTTTTAATTGGGATTTATTGGGGCATCCTTGCCCACCGCAATTTGACCCGCTTCGATAAGGTTGCGCGTACACCGATAATTTTTTCCTGCGCGCTTCTTTTTCTGACTTCAAGCCTGTTCCTGTTTCTTTTGCGTTATCTCAATTTTGAGCGACTCCAGCCATATTACGAACGCTTGAGTCCCTTGTTATGGTATTTTATTGCTATTGGATTTCAATCTGTTATTTTTCTTCTGCTCGTCAAAAATGGATTCCATATCCAGGAAATTTCCAAACGCAAATCAGTTTATCTCTGGGCGCTAACGGCTTTTTGCCTGCTGCTTGCCATTCTTCTCTTTGTTGCCATAACGAAAATCGGCTTAACACCAGACACTGGTTATTGGGGTGAACCTGGCGTCGCCATACAAGGCTGGCAATTTATTCTTTCCATTCTTGCAGGATTCTTTACTCTCATTTATTACGTAACACGCAACCCTGCCCTGGGCGAAGTCGAAGGGACGCAACCCTGCCCTGAGCGAAGTCGAAGGGACGCATCACGTATCACGTATCACGCATCACGCATTACGAATTTCATAATCCCTCTCGCACTCTACATCAGTGCCCTCATTTTCTGGCTTGGCGTCCCAATGGATGTATTGCAAAATAGTTTCTACGCGCCAATTTCCCTGCCTGTAAACGTGCCTTTTCCATATTCGGATGCGGGTTTTTATGATTACCTTTCCCAAAGTTTATTGATAGGCACTGGTTATTTCGGCGGTATTCCACCCCGCCCGCTCTATGTCGTTTTTCTGGCACTATTGCATTTCATCTTCGGTCAGAATTATCCCGCCATCATCGCCGCACAGACCTTCGTTCTGGCATTATTTCCGGTTGCCTTATATTTTCTTGCGAAAAAGCTGCACACCCCCGCTGCCGGTGTAACCGTTGCCTTGTTCGCCATTTTTCGTGAGTTGGTGGCGCTGTGGATCTCATCCAACACACGCGTGGCAAATTCAAAAATGTTCACCACAGATTTCCCTACTGCAATGGCTATCGCATTTATGTGTCTGGTTACGGTCTGGTGGCTGGAGAAACGAGATTTCAAGTCCACGCTTGCGGCAGGCGGAGCATTTGGACTGTTGTTGCTCTTCCGCACCCAATCCCTGCTGATATTGCCCGTCCTGTTTATTTTGGCATGGTTTGCCTATCAACGCAAAACCAAAGAATGGATCATGGCGGGTGCGGCCTTTACCGTGATGATGGCGCTCACTGTATTGCCGTGGCTGATTCACAATTACACAATCGCAGGTCAATTTTCATTTGACGATCCGAAACAGGTGGCGGTCATCTACAGTCAATATTCTTTTGCAGGGAATTTAGACCTAAGTCAGTTTGACCCTGAAACGGAAAGCGCGGGACAGCGCATCCTCTCGTTTACCCTTGAGAATCCCGCTTATGTTGCCAAATTTATTACCACTCATTTTTTGAATACGGAAATTGGCGGACTGCTTGCGCTTCCCCTCATAAAGGAGTTTGGCGGTTTGCTTGCCCCTGTCAACCTGTATTGGGTAAGTTGGGATGGTTCGCTGGAATGGTATAACCTTGCGCTGGTCATTATTTATCTTGGAGTTCTGGCTGTCGGATTTGGCGCGGCATGGCATCGTCTGAAGTGGATCGCATTTGTGCCGCTGGCTTTCAATTTGGGATATGCTTTTGCGAATGGCATTGCCCGCTTTTCCAGTTGGCGTTACAACCTGCCAGTGGATTGGGTGATCTATTTTTATTTTGCAATTGGCATAATTGAAATATTAGGCGGACTCGCGCTTTTGCTTGGCGCGAAACCCGCGATTTTAGAGTCAACCACTCTGGAGTCAGCCATTCTGAAGTCAGACAGCTCACTGTCTGACAAAAAATATAAATTTAGTTTCAAATATGTCCCCATTCTTCTTACATTCATTTTTATTGGTGTACTTCCCTGGCTTGCGAAGGGACTTGCCCAGCCTCGCTACATATCTACCAGGAATGACTTGATTGCAAAATTGGAATTAAATGGATTGGACCGCGAAGAAATTCAATCTTTTCTTTCACAGCCAAATAGCGCTATTTTGGAAGGACGTCTGTTATACCCGCGTATGTATCGCCGCAACGAAGGGTTTTCTTCGGCGAATCCCTGGCCCGCCTATGCGGAAAGGGATTTTGCGCGCATCGGGTTTATCCTGATCAATGACAGCCCCTATCATCTCATCTTCCCTACAAAAACCGTGCTGGATTTTCCCCAAGGCGCGGATGCAATCCTGCTTGCCTGCGAAATTGATGGCGTTCTTGAGGTCCGAGTGATTGACTTTGGGGACAAGTCCTTTCAAAGCGCACCTCTTTCACAATTGTGTAAGTAACACCAATTTACCTAGAACCAATAACCAATTTACCAATCACCAATTTACTAATTTCCATTGAAACTCTTCCGCAAACTCCTCCACTGGTACCGCAAGCATGGGCGGACGATGCCCTGGCGCGACAATCCTGATCCGTATGCGGTGTGGATTTCTGAGATCATGCTTCAGCAGACGCGGGTGGACATGGTCATTCCCTATTTTGAAAAATGGATGAAGTTATTTCCGGATGTGAAGGTATTGGCAAAATCATCTGAACAGGATGTGCTAAACGCCTGGGAAGGGCTTGGCTATTACAGCCGCGCGCGGAATTTACATAAAGCCGCCAAAGTAGTCGTGGAAAAATTCAATGGCGAGTTGCCTCGTAACCTGGATGACCTGCGAAACCTGCCAGGGATTGGCCGCTACACTGTTGGATCCATTGCATCCATTGCTTTCAAAATGGACGAACCGACTCTCGATGGTAACCTGCGGCGTGTGTTCTCCCGTTTGTACGATGTCACAGAATTCGCGGATTCACCAGCGGGTGAAAAAATATTATGGGCTTATGCCGCGCAAAATTTGCCCAAAGGAAAAGCCAGTGACTACAACCAGGCGCTCATGGATTTAGGCGCGACCGTCTGTTTGCCGAAAAATCCGATCTGCTTGGGGTGTCCATTAATGGCGATGTGCAAGGCGCATGAAAATGGGACTCAGCAATTACGCCCTGTCATGAAACCGCATAAGAAAACGCGGCATTATGTCCATGCGGCGGGAGTGATAATATATAGAGGACGTGCACTGTTGGCACAACGACCTCCTGATGGATTGCTCGCTCGAATGTGGGAATTCCCAAATGGGAGAGTCGCAGCCGATCCTGCCAAAGAGCTGACCAATGTCCTTAACGCAGTTTACAGGCTAAAAGTTAAAAGAAAAGAGGCGCTGGGTACCATCCAACACGCGTATACTCATTTCAAAGTGACTGTCCATGCCTTTCGCTGTGACTGTGCTCCAATCCCCAAAAACAAAAACCTGAAATGGGTGCGACTGGCTGAACTCGATGATCACCCGATGGGGAAGGTGGACAGACAGATTGCACGCAAAATTTTGAGGTTGAGGTGAACTATCAGAGATCAATTTGAATTAGACCGCCACCATATGGTTGAAACGCAGATCGTTGGAAGGGGATTACATGACCCGCGTTTGTTAGCCGCATTTGGAATTGTGCCGCGGCATTTGTTCGTACTGGAGCAGGATCGTCATCTCGCTTATGCGGATGGCCCCATACCTATTGGTTTTGAGCAGACGATTTCACAACCCTATATTGTTGCGTTAATGACGAACTTGCTGCAATTGAAAGGAACTGAGCGCGTGCTGGAAGTGGGGACGGGTTCGGGCTATCAGGCGGCGATATTAGCGTATATGGCGAAGGAAGTGCATACGATTGAATTTGTACCAGAGTTAGCTGCGCGGGCGGAGCGATTATTGTCCGATTATTCGAATGTTTTTTGCCACCTTAGTGATGGCTCGCTCGGCTGGCAGGAAGCCGCGCCGTATGATGGGATCATCGTCACTGCCGCCGCGCCTAAAACGCCGCAGGATTTGTTGGATCAATTGAAGGATGGCGGGCGGTTAGTGATACCTGTTGGCGCAAGAGGTTATCAAGTGCTGGAAGTTTGGACGCGGCATGGAGATAGCTTTGACTGCGATGAAGTGATCGAAGTAGCCTTTGTGCCTTTGCGGGGGAAACATGGCTGGGATGCTTCCCGTCATTAGTTTTATAAATCGGTTGTATTCTTTAGCCCGTATCGAGACCTATGATTTGCTCAATGTAACGAAGACCATCGGCCTGCGTTTTGTTTCCTGGTGCAGGTAACTTTTTACCGCATTGACGATGTCTTTTTCATCATCCAGTTTTCCGTCATGGACGACATTCATTACGCGTTTTTGAACCTCGGGGAGAAGTTCTTCAGCATCTTCCGGCGAGACGAAACCGCGCGTGATAATTTCGGGGTCATGCAGCAGGCGGCCTGTTAATTTATCCACGCTGATGTCAATTATCAGAATACCATTGCGCGCAAGCTGGCTGCGTTCGCGCATCACATCGTGGTCTATATCGCCGATGGATTCGCCAGTGACAAATACATAATCGCCCGGGATGCGTTCTCCAAGTTGGATTTTATTGCCGACGAGCTCGACAACTTGTCCATTTTCAACAACGATGGTGTTTTTTTCGTCTATGCCCATTTGTTTTGCAAGCTCGGCATGGCGTTTTAACATACGCAACTCACCGTGAATCGGCATGAAATGTTTCGGGCGCACAAGGCTGATGAGCAGTTTTTGCTCTTCCTGCGCGGCGTGACCGGAGACATGAATGGGCGCAACGCTGTCATCTATAACTTTTACGCCGCGGCGCAGGAGACGATTGATGGTTTTGCTGATGGTCTCTTCATTGCCGGGGATGGGGTGTGAGGAAAGCACAATTGTATCGTTTGGTTTCAGGTCGAACTGACGGTTCGTGCCAGCCGATAAACGCCCAACAATGGATGAAGGCTCGCCCTGCGAACCTGTGCACATGATGGCAACTTTATGGTCTTGCATTTGCAGAGCCTGGTCAATTGGCACGATCATTTCATCTGGAATGTTCAGATATTTCATTTTGCGGGCAATCTTGACGTTATCCACCATGCTGGGGCCTGCGAACGCCATTTTGCGTCCGTGTTTGGCGGCGGCATCTGCCATTTGTTGAACACGTGAAATTAATGAAGCGAATGTCGCCACGATGACACGGCCTTTTGCTTCCGCAAATACCTTGTCAAAGGCAGGCCCGATCAAAGACTCGGAAGGAGTCCAGCCGGGACGTTCTGCATTCGTTGAATCAGAAAGAAGCAGGTCCACCCCGCGGGTGGAGAACTCTGCCAGTTTTGCAAAATCTGTAGGCCAGCCATCCACAGGAGTGTGGTCGAATTTGAAATCGCTCATATGAATGACCAGTCCCGCAGGCGCGGTAATGGCAAGCCCGACTGCATCGGGGATCGAATGGCTCACATGGAAATATTCAATCGTGAAAGGACCGATCTTGTTCGATTCGCCCGCCTGTATGGTTTTGATCTGGACTTTGAGCTGTGAATTATTTCGTAATAACTTGCCTTCGATCAACCCGCGCGTGAGCGGCGTGGCATAGATGGGTGCAGGAATATCCGCGATCACATGTTGGATTGCGCCGATATGGTCTTCGTGCCCATGCGTGATAAAAATCCCCAGCACTCGGTTGGCTCTTTTCTTTAAATACTCGTAATCTGGGATGATGTAATCCACGCCGAGCATGTCGTTCTCGGGGAACATAATGCCAGCGTCAACTACAATGATGTCGCCTCCGAACTCATAGGCCATCATGTTCTTTCCCACTTCGCCGAGCCCCCCGAGCGGGATAATTCTTAACTTGTTTTTCTTACTCATATAATATTATATACCTCTTTGATTAATGGATTTATTTAAACCGCCTGCGGCGGATAAGGTCAATATTTTGGTGGTAGTTGTTTTCTTACGCCAACTTCGAATAAAAAAAGACCTCCGCTGACTTGCTCGCGCGAGGTCCCTGTGCAGGTTTCAAACACAAACGCCTTACCAAACAAACTGCCAACCCTGTGGCAGTAATAGTCAACTCAAACTGATGCGAGTATAGCAGGGTAGGGGGGATTTGTCAAAGCGGACTTTGCTTACAAGCGGACTATGCGCCCTTTTTTTTATTGTGCCACGACTTGTTTCCTGGCAGTGATATTGTGCCGCACTGCGCTCCCTGGCGCGTCATCAAGGGAGATCCTTATGCGTGAAGAGCACGACCTCACGATGCATACTGATTTCAAAAAGCCTGTTGAAACAGAGTCAATTTTCAGTTAAGAATGAAGCGGGGGAAATGTCTGCAATATTTTAAGATTCGCTCATACCTTTCATCCCTTGCCAATACTTTGGGTTGATGCTAAAATGCCAAACACTTTAACCATATATACGGGGATATGAGATGATACTGCCCATATATGGCTAGGACATTCGTTCTAAAATTGGAGCACTTTTCGGATGCGTTGTCCGTATTGCAAACACCATGATTCCAAGGTTTTGGATACTTCCCACGACAGCCACGGGGGTATTCGCCGCCGCCGCGAATGCTTGAAGTGCAGGCAGCGCTTTAGCAGTTATGAACGTCCCATCCTGGCTACGCCGCTCATCATCAAACAAGATGGCGCGCGGGAGGAGTTTGACCGTGAGAAACTGGCACGCGGCATCCGCATTTCGTGTGCCAAGCGTCCAGTCTCTGCCGCGGATATCGAGCGTATGATCGGACAAGTGGAGACTCAACTGACCAGGCTGGGCAAAGCCGAAGTTTCCTCACGAGTTGTGGGGGATCTTGTCATAGCTACCTTGAAGGAAGTTGACCTGATCGCTTATGTCCGTTATGCGATCGTGTATTTGGGATTCGATGATCTAAAGTCTATCCGCACCGAAATAGATAAGTTACTCGAGGATTAATTTTCAGGCAAGGATGTCTCCGTTGCTGGCGGAGACCCATCTTTGCCTGTTTTGTTCAATACACCAAATTTTACAGGAGAGTACCAAATGATTGCGAAATCTGCTGAACCCAAAGTAAAAAACGGTTTGCTGTCCACGCCGGCCATGGCGAAGGGACTGCCAAGGGCATCTCTCACAGATAACGCGCGTCAGGTGTTGATGAAGCGTTACGTTCGCCGCGGTGACGATGGCAAGCCTGCCGAAAATGTGGAAGAGATGTTCTGGCGCGTGGCGTATCACGTTGCGAAGGTCGAAGAACAATGGGGCGCGGACGTTCAGAAGCGCACGGTTGAGTATTACCATTTACTATCCAGCAAAAAGTTTTTCCCGAACTCTCCAACCTTTACAGGTGCGGGGACTCCTTTAGGTCAGCTTGCTGCGTGTTTTGTTCTCCCGATCACCGATGACATGGGACGCGATAGCGCGGGCATCTTCCAAACTTTACGCGACGCCGCATTGATCCAGCAGACAGGCGGCGGAAATGGTTTTTCATTTTCAAGATTAAGACCACGTGGTTCGATGGTGCTCACCTCCGCAGGGCAGGCCACCGGACCGGTTGGATTCTTGAAAGTATATGATCACGCGTTTGGGGAGATCGCGCAGGGCGGTTGTCTTTTGCCCGATACATTGGTGTTTACAAACAAGGGTCTCTTGCGCCTTGATGAAATTGTGAATTCAGAAATCTCTGGCTGGCAGGAACATCAACTTTCTGTTCCTACTGATGAAGGTGTGAAGGATTCTCCGCGTGGATATAACAACGGTGTTGCCGATGTTTTGCGCGTGCATACCCGCGAGGGATTAAGCATTACAGGCACGCCGAATCATAAAGTTAAAGTGATGACCGACAACGGTCCGCAGTGGCGCGAGATACAGGATCTGGCGCAAGGTGACTGGATTCTTGTCCGTTTGGGTGAACATGCGGGTAAATTACAAATATTGAAGAAGCCGACGCAGAAGCATGGAAATCAGGTCATGCCTGAACTTCCCTCTATTTTGGACGAAGAATTTGCCTTCTTCCTGGGCTATCTTGCTGGCGATGGATTTATGGCAAAGGGTGATGATGACCATCGTGTGGGAGTCAGCGTGGCTCACTCTTCCTATCTTATGGAAGAAATACCCCTTTTGCTCGAACGCCTCTTCAATGTAAATGTTCATAAAATGCAAAAGCCGAATGATCATTCTGTGACGTTCGTTATGGATAATCGCGCGATCAAGGAATTTTTGTTGTTGAACGGTTTGGAGAAACAAGGAAGCCACGATGTGTCCGTTCCGCGATTGATCCGTCAGTCTCCGCAAAATATTGTGGGTGCATACCTGCGCGGTCTATTTGAAGCGGATGGTACCTTAACATATGGCTATCCCAACCTCGGAACATCCTCTGTGCGTTTGGCGCGTGAAGTTTCCACTTTATTGATTGGATTGGGCTGCCCTGTGCAAATGCGGACTGTTTCCGCAGGGCTGGATCGTTGGGGTGATTCGGATACATACTATGTAAAGATCACATCCACGGTTGGTTTGCAGGCGTGGCGCGAGAAGATCGGATGTGACCAGCGTTCGCGATTCGTATCCGCTTATTCATGGGAAAGCGATTTACGCCGTGAGACATCCTATATTTTGCCAAATGCAAAGTATTGGCTTCAACCGATTTTAGAAGAGATAACCCTTGGGCAAATGGATAAGAAGGGACGTGGTAGAAATATTAATTTCCGCGCAACTGAACCAAATCTACGCCGTAAAGTGTTGCGTTATTTACGCGATGAGCGTAATTTGACTCGTTCAGGTTATGATCTATTAAAACAGGATTATCCTGAATCCTTCGAGAATGCGCCCTCTATGGAAGGATACTGGTTTGTGGAAGTTCGCGGAGTGGAAGAAGCAGGAAAATCTCTCACACTGGATTTGGAAGTTGCCGAAAATCACACTTATCTTGCTTATGGTATGGTCACACACAACACACGCCGCGGAGCCAATATGGCCGTGCTGCGGGTGGATCATCCAGATGTGGAAGATTTTATCACTTGCAAGATCAACGAGAATCAAATTACCAACTTTAATATTTCCGTTGGAGTTACCGATGCATTCATGCAAGCCGTAAAGGATGATAAAGAGTGGGCGTTGCGGTTCCCCGATATGATAGAAATGAAGCAAAAAGGATTCAGCGGCACACTCGAACAAGTCGAAGCCGCTGGAATTACGATCAATACTTATCGAAAAGTAAATGCGCGTGAGTTGTTCAATAAAATTGTGAAACAGGCGCATCATAATGGCGAGCCCGGCATGTTATTTTTGGATGCGGCTAATCGCGGAAATCCTGTTCCGCATTTGTATCCGTTGGAGGCGACAAATCCGTGCGGAGAACAATGGCTTGGACCATACGAAAACTGCTGTCTCGGTTCTGTGAATCTCAATGAGCATTGCGGACCAAATAATACGGTAGATTGGGAAACTTTGCGCCAGAGTGTTGTCACCTCCACGCGCTTCCTCGATGATGTGGTGGAAGCCAATGCGTATGTGCCTGCTGTTCCTCAATTGAAGGAAGCCGCACTTCGCGCGCGCCGTATTGGACTCGGCATCATGGGACTCGCCGATTTGATGTATCACGTGGGCGTGCGTTATGGTTCGAAGGAAGGTCAGGAGTTTGGCGCGCAGATCATGGAATTCATCCGCTATCACTCGATGAAGACCAGTATTGAACTCGCCGAAGAACGCGGACCTTTCCCTGCCATCGAAGGCTCGATCTACGATATGGACGATATCAAATGGCAGGCGCCCAAATCGCTGATGGACTATCAGAATAACTGGGGCATGCCCGAGGTTAAGTGGGATGCGATTATCAACGGGATTAAGAGTCATGGAATTCGCAACGCCGCGCAGACCACTGTCGCGCCCACTGGCACCATCGCAACCGTCGCAGGTTGTGAAGGCTATGGCTGTGAACCCGTCTTCGCGCTCGCATATATTCGTCACGTCAATGACAATGGCAAGGATCTGAAATTAACTTACGCAAGTCCGCGTTTCGATGAAGCCTTGAAGAAACTTGGACTCGGTGAAGAGAAGCGGCAGGAAATTGTCGAGCGGGTGATGCACGATGGCACCTGCCAGAACATCACTGAAATTCCGCAAGCCGTACGCGATACCTTTGTGGTCTCTGCTGATATTTCTGCCGAGGAGCATGTGCTCATGCAGGGCGCGCTCCAGGCTTTTGTGGATAACTCGCTTTCGAAGACCGTCAACTTCCATGAGAATGCCACCGAAGAGGATGTTGCCAAGGCTTACATGATGGCGTGGGAACTCGGTTGCAAGGGCATCACGGTGTACGTGACTGGCTCGCGCGATATCGTTGTGCTGGAAACAAAAGCCACTGCGGATAAGAAAGCGCCTCAAGCTGCGCCCGAAGTTGCTCCTGCTCAAGCAGACATCTGGCACGGGACGAAGAAGCCGCGCCCCAAAGCGTTGACCGGTCGCACGTTCAACATCGAGACTCCCGCCGGAAAAGCCTTCATTACCATCAACGAGAACGGCGGGACTCAACCATTTGAGGCCTTTGTGAATACGGCCAAAGCCGGCTCCGAGACCGCCGCTGTCTCGGAAGCGATCGGACGGCTGATCTCCTATATTTTGCGGATGGCTTCGCCCATCGTGCCAGTGGACCGCATGCGCGAAATTGTCGTTCAACTCATCGGCATTGGCGGAGGACGTTCGCTGGGCTTTGGCATCAACCGCGTACGATCCCTTCCGGACGGAATTGGACAGGTGTTGGATCAATATCTGCGCGAGAAATCCGGTATGGCAGCCGCAGTCGAGGAGAAATCCAATGGTGGAAACGGCAGTGGACATACCATCGAGAACGAAGCCGCGCGAGCCATGAAGATCGGTGACCTGTGTCCCGATTGCGGCGAAGCGGCGGTGGTGAACGAAGAAGGCTGCCGCAAGTGCTATGCATGTGGGTTTAGTGAGTGTTGATAAGAGAAGGATAAAGGCTGAAGGATGAAGCGGGCGAGGAAACTCGCCCGCTTGCAGAACGGAGTAACAAAATGAAAACAGTTACTGTTCTTGAACTCAAAGCAAAAGCTAGCGAGCTTGTTCGTTCGGTGGTTAGAATGGGCGAGGAAATCCAAATTACAGACCAGGGTACTGTCGTTGCATTACTTGTCTCGCCAGAACGCACCAAGATAAAAGATACAGGCAAGGCGTGGATTACCCTTGATCAACTTGCCGCAGAAATTCGGAGTGAGCGAAATGTTGACTAAATCTAATGAATGCGGTGAGGCGGCGGTGATCAATGAAGAAGGCTGCACGGGCAACGTGCGCCCGAGTGTTATGCTTGTGGGTTTAGTGAGTGCTAGGAACGGTTAATTTAGGGCGTTGGAGTTTATATAAACTCCAACGCCCTTTTGTAACAATTATTAAAATGATTTCAGTCTCGAAAAAATTTTGATAAAAAGGAAAAGGTGGACACATGGCTGGTCTTGTACTAAACATTATTCCTATTGAGTTTAATTCTGAAAAAGCGACAATAGGCAAGTTGCGTATGGATAAAGAATCTTACGACGAGTTCACTCGTAAGAATTCTGAGACTCATGCTTTTCGATATGATGCCGAATCTGATTTTGTTCAAAACATTCCCATTAAATCAAGTATAAAACCGCTAGGGGATGAGTTTGAGGTATTAATCTTGGAAAACCTGCCTCTTTTGGCGCGGGCGATTCAGGGTAGTATTTTCGAATGGTTATCAAATAATTTGCGTATTAATCGAAGAGGCAAAAAGATTATCTTTTGGGGTAAACAAGATTCTGCGCTGCTGTTAACGCAATCTGCTAAAAAACTAGGACTTCCAACGATACCAAATCTCGAAGTACTCTTGAAATATGAAGTTGATTGTAGAATTTTCCGCTATGATGATAATAAATCTTTTCTTGGATTAGTTGTGGATTTGGCTACTTCTAATATCATTGATATCCCGATCTCTGACCTTCAAGATAAAGGTTACGATGTAATTGGTAAATATGTCTGTAAGAGGCTGGAGAGTGATCAAGAAAATTCGCAAGGAAAACTTGAAACTGTTGGACAAGTTAGCAGTATTGACGGTAATAGTTTAAAACTTATTGATACTGAGGGGGCTACGGAAATTGAGTCAAGCCACGCCTATTTAGAACCTCGGCTTGAAAATTTCCATGATGTAATAAATTTGTATTATGGCAATAAGGCTGCTCAAGTAATAGATCAACTAAATCACCTTAGGCGGCCAATAAATACAGCAAAAGAAAAGCTGGCGCTGATTAAAAAAACTGTTGATCTATTAAAAAACAAACCCATTGTTTTAGGTGAGTTGGGGTTATCATTTGGAAATGTGATTGAGTCTACTGATAAAAGATTTCCAAACAGAATTACAGCGGAGAGACCGAATTTGCTTTTTGGGGCGCAAGGAAGAAATAATGGTTCAGTGCCTGATTTAGGTATTACTAATTTTGGGCCATATATGTATTTGCATAACGAAAGAAATTCCCCAGTTATTGCTGTTGTTTGTGAAGCGCAATATAAGGGCAGAGTGGAGCAGTTCTTAAACCTACTTAGGAGTGGCTACCCTGCTGAAATGTGGACCAATAACAAGCGATCAAATCCATTTCCAAATGGATTGATTGGAAAATATCGGCTTTCAAACATTCGTTTTGAGTATGAAGTTTGTTCAGATTCATCTCCACGAGCATATATAGAAGCAACCGAAAAACTATTAAACAGATTGCCTTCGTCGCCTGATTTAGCAATTGTGCAGATCAAAGAAGATTTTATTCATTTGTATGGCGATACGAATCCATATTTTGTAAGTAAGTCAACTTTTATGATGGCAGGTGTGCCTACTCAGTCAATACAAATAGAGAAAATACAATCTCCTGGTGAAGATGTCGCTTATCTACTTAATACTATATCTTTAGCTATTTATGCAAAGCTTGATGGGATGCCTTGGGTTATTTCAACTATCAAACCCACAACTCACGAAATTGTCGTAGGTTTAGGTTCTGCTGATGCTGGAACAAGCAGGCTTAGCTCTAAGACAAAGTATGTTGGAATAACCAGTTTATTTCAGGGTGATGGACGCTATTTAATTTGGGGCGCAACTCGTGAAGTTGAGTATCAAAAATATTTAGAGGCACTAATTGAAAGCCTCAGAGGTGCTGTTGAATTTGTGCGACAGCAAAATGCCTGGCAAATTGGCGATAAGGTGAGGATAGTTTGTCATGTTTACAAACGACTCAAGGACATTGAGATTTCTGCTATAAAAACGGTAGTTGGTGAGTTAGCCGAAAATAATTTCACGGTTGAGTTTGCGTTTCTTGATATTTCTCAAATACATCCATATTATATTTTTGACCCTTCGCAACAAGGAAATAAATATTGGAATCCCGAAACGAAAAGTTGGAGTATTAGAGGTATCGGAGTACCTCAGCGAGGTTTAGCTTTACAATTAGATGAATCTAGAGGTTTGTTGCATCTTACAGGCCCAACAGATATAAAAACTTCATTCCAAGGTATTCCGAGACCTTTGTTAGTTGAATTGCACTCAGATTCTGATTTTCGTGATATGACCTATTTGCTTAGGCAAATATATCATTTTACCTATATGTCTTGGCGCAGTTTCTTCCCTGCTACAGTGCCTATTACAATTGGCTATTCAAGGCTAATAGCGCGTTTATTAGGAAACCTAAAGACTGTGGAAAATTGGAATAGCAACATAATAACCGTCGGGACAATGCGTGCAAGGAAATGGTTTCTATGATTGATAATCGATTTGTATCTCCAACAAGACAATTCTTAGTTGATGCAGTAAAGAAAACTGTTTCTGAAAGCCAGGTACACTCACTGGCTTTTGCGTTAAGAATTTGCGATACACGCCTTATACAAGAAACTGGTTTAGAAGATGTCTTAAACCAGATGACGGGAGATGCGGTTTATGGGGGATACCCAGAAGTGGCGGGGTTGGGATATAAAATTGCAATAAATAGTAATGATAACAATAAATTGTTGGATACATTTTTAGATGGAGTAAGACGGCAAAGAAGTAGGTCTTTAGAGGCCTTAGGCGCGTTATCTTTAGATGATGTTGCTTTGTTGGGCTTTGCTGAAGGCTTGTTAGCGGCTAAAAAAGCAAACCATACTCTTGAGGTGGATGATTTACAACAGTGGCTACTTGATTTGATAAACCTTGAGCCAAAACGCAAAATATGGACGTCCCGATTGAGAGATTTAGCAGGTGATTTGCTTGATGGAAAAGGAAGATTATATAGTTTGCCAGATTGGATTGATCTTAACGCCGCTTCACTTGAAATTGTTTTGAAGGATACTTGGCATGAATATCAACCGAATAGTGATTTTCTAACTCTAGATTTTTTTCAGGATTTGCTTGGTCGCCTAATGAAGCATGCGAATCCAAAAACAAGTCAAGTAGAAGAAGTAATAATTTGGCTTAAGGCATTAGATTTGTTGATTGAGCAAAATAGTAAGTTTTTGTTTCCAAAAACAGATACTGCTATTTCGATGTTGGTGGATGTAAAAAAAAGAATAGACATGGCTGCTCTTAGAAATGCAAGACTGTCTTTGCTATTTGGGTCTTTAGTTATTGTAGTTATTAATGTTGCGTATTTCTTGGCAAGAGAACAGTTGCCTGTAAAGCTTCAAGATAGGTTGGATATCTTTTTGCCAGTTATAAGTGTGTTGGCAGGATATATTTATGTAGCATTTACCCAAAAAGAAATAAATCCAAAAGAGATTTTTTTGCAGATATTGGAAAAACATAAATTGAAGTTGTATAAAAAATGGGGCTTTGATATCGAAAAATTCAATAAATTATAGATTTGTCCATGCGGGGTGATGACGTGCGGCCCACCAAGCGAAGTGACAGTCACCTTTAAGGTGACTGTCACTTGGGGTTATGCGCGTTTGCGGGGTGGGAGATGATTATCATTTGACTTCATCTTATTTCATTTTTTAAATCAACGTCAATGTTCTGTGAGGCGAAAGGTGACAGTCACTTTCAAAGTGACTGTCACCTGGGTCTACCCTATTTTTCCAAGTCATCCAAAAACTTCTTCACATCATCAGGCAGCTGGCGGGATTTTAAATATTCAAAGACGAATTTTTTATATTCCTCTGCACTCCCAAATTGATTTTCGATAAATTCTCGATCAACAAGTTTGCCATTCCGCTCGCCGATCCATTCGAGATAATTGGAATAAGGCCAATCGGCAGGGTTAGCAACCAAACCATCTTTAACGGGGTTCCCGTGAATGTAACGGCACAAATGCAATAAATGGCTTTTTGTTTGAATGACTTTTGCGCGAAAGCGCCCTTCGAATAATGTGCCGCTGGTATCGTATTTTTTATTGTAGGCTTTGGTGTAACTGTTGAAAACCGATTGCGGTAAATTCCCTGCTGGTTCTTCGCCGTCCTGCCGCACAAGGAAATGATAATGATTCAGCTCGAGGCAATAGGCGATCATGCTGATATTGTATGCCTGGCTATATTCCTTGATTTTTCCAATCGTAAAAAGAAAATTGGTTTCTTCGCGAAAAATTGTGACCTTGCTTACGCCGCGATTATAGATGTGATAGTACATTCCTTTTTGCCAAGTGAGCAGGTCTTTTCGGGCGTAAGGCATAGGTTTCTCCAGTGTGTAAGGTGACAGTCACTTTTAAAGTGACTGTCACTTGGACTTACTCATCTCCAAATTCAACGCCAGCAACTTTTCCAAAATCTCCTCATCGGACAAATCATTCTTCCAGCCATACGCGGAACCCCCTCCGTCCTTCGGACACCTCCCCCAAATACGACATAAAAACTTTTAATAACAACCAAATGAAACCTGTCGTATTTGGGGGAGGCAGGAGGGGTTTAGAGTTTTCCAAAGGCCACGCCTTTATAATCCCATCCGCAGGCGGTCACCGCCTCCTGAATTGGCTTCTTGATCTCACTGGTGCTGAAGCGATAATTGTAGACCACGCCAGGCTTCAGCTCTTCGGTAAAGGCATACGCCGTGCCAAACTCGACCGAGGTCATTTGCCCCTGGAATTTTGAAACCGCGATTGACAGTGACGGTACTCCCGCGCGCCATTCAACTGTGAATTCCTCATCCTTGCCGCGCACTTGATGCTTTGCCGCATCAAATTTCATATAGATGCGGAAGACCTTCTTTAGATTCGCTTTTGCAAAAAGTTCGTACCATTTCGCATCCACGATCTTCCACTCGGCGATCAAGTCCACATTTTGAGACGCGCCGTCAATGATCTGGTAGGGGGCGGTTTCACGGTTCAGCGTGAGCAAACGCTGGCGGACTTCATCCGCAGAAAGCACTGGTGTATTTTTATCCGATTTCTTGCCAAAGCCAAAGAGTCCCATTTGATTTTCTCCTTTTTATATTGAGTGTTGGAAGTTGGCGAAAAAGATTCGTCCATTCAGGACATCGTTGTAGATGTAACGAATTCTCACGCAGAAGATCATTGAATATTACTTTTCCTCAAGCGGAGCGAAGCCGCCGCCAAGAATTTCCTGCGCAGGTGAGACGATCACCACAGCCTTTGGATCTTCTTTCGCAACAGCAGATTTCAGGTTATGCGCTTCGGTGACGGTCAGCGCACACATCAGGATCGAACGGTTTTTGCCAGTGTACATCCCCTTGCCGGAGATGGCGGTGACACCGCGTTTGAGGTCGGTCAGGATGCGGTTGGATACGGCCTCAGTCTTATCAGTGATAACCAGCGCGAGCAATTGTCTGCGGCGTTGACGCGGCGCGAGCAGGGCGCGCAACCCTTTTGTTTTGCCCTGCCCGGATGGCGCGGCGGTTGCAGATTCATCGCCAAAGCGGGGAAGCACCTCGCCTGTGGCGCGCATCATGGTGACGGTGGCGAGTGCAATCAGGGTCAGGCAGATATAGAAGCCAAAGCCGAGCGCGATCATGATTTGACCCGAGATGGGTCCCACCGCACTGCGGCTGACAAACTCTGCGAGGTCGGCGGGCGCGGCCGGGAAAAGCCAGATCTTGGCAGACCACGAGGCGCCGAGGATCAGAAATATCCAATAGTAATTGCGACGCAGACGGCGGCCAAAGGCCTCCCACATGGAAATCGGAAAACTTGGCGTGAGCAAATTTTCTGCCAGGTTCTCCGCCCAATCCGGGGACGGATGAAAAGGAGGCACGAGCATGGCCGCGAAGAAATCCGTTTCCATTAATCGCACGCGATAACTCCACAGTTCATAATAACGATAACGCCGCGCTTCGATGAATAAAAACCACATCACCAAAACTGTATTCAGGAGGATGATGGCATGGTGAACATTTTGCTGGCCGAACGATATGGAGAGCGTCGCGCCTGTTGCTACCACTGCCCAGTTTGTGGTGGTATCGAGACGTTGCCGCCAGACATTCGCGCGCTGGATTTCTGCGCGGAAGAGATGAACCATCGCTGTGACGAACTCGCTGGTTTGAAGCCTATAACCGCGATAAGTCCAGACCGGTTCTTCGGGCACTTCTTGTTTGGGATTTCTTTTGGGTTTCGTAGATTTGACTGGCATATTAGATTCTCTTTCGATTAATGACGCCTCAGGCTCACTTTGAGTTGGTTCTGTTTCGAGAGGCATTCGCGGCGCTTTGAGATTCGGCGGGATGAATCCCTGCCTCAGTTCGTGGAAGTCCATTGAAATGGACTCGTACCGCGAGATTTATCTCGCTTGGGGCAGGGCGACATAAATGTCGCGGTACATTTTACTTCTTCAGTTTGTACGCCTCTTTCGTTGGCTTGAGAGGACGCGTCAGCCAGAAGGGTCGGCGGTTGCCATCAGGGCTGACTTGATCGGCGGGGCGCGCAAGTTTTAGCCACTCGCGATATTTTTCCATGGACTTGTTTGTATCCACAAAAACATCGCCTGCTTTCTCATCGGCATTCGCTTTGCGAACACTGGTTGCTTTTTGCAGCCAGCAATGCACGCCGCTGACAGGGTCAGGGTGAACCGCATGCGTGAGATTTTGCGTCACGCCAACCTCGCTCCACCAGATGCGGCTCGTATCGGGGTCGCTGGATTTCCAGGCTTTCGCGCCGTGAACGACGCGCAGGAGGAATCCGCCTTTGCCATCGTCGCTGAGATCCACAAGATTCGACGCGCCGCGATTAACGCCTGAGTCTTCCTGTAAACGCCAGCGCCCCAAATGGTGGCTGATGGCAATCACGCCAGGTTTGATTCCTTCGGTGACCCAGACGCTATCAATGAAATAGCCGATCTCCGTGTCCACGCGCGCAAGATCGCCAGTATCCACGCCGATGCGTTTTGCGTCATCGGGGTTCATCCAGATCGGATTCTTATGACTGATCTCATATAGCCATTTTGCGTTGGCAGATCGCGTGTGAATCAACGTTGGCAATCTGAAATTCGGCAGCAGAATCATCTCGCCTTTTTCGAGATCAATATTATCAGGGTCTACATGACTCTTCAACACCCACGGGATGACGTTTTCTTTTTCAGGCCAGCCCCAATTGGACAATGTATCGCTGAAGAATTCAAGTTTGCGACTGGGCGTATCAAACCCGACCTTGAACTGGTCGTCCACCTTGAGGCCGACCACCGCCCCAGCGGAGTCTCGGACGCGATCCTGCTCATCGGAGGCGAGACCAGCTTCGGGCGTTGCATGAAGCGGTTTGTCGTAGGGCGCGTAGTTTTCATGCTTAACTTCAAATACTCCATACTTCCGCATGTATGCCAGCGGAGCGAGTCCTTCTTTCGCGGCGGCTTCGGGCAGACCAGGCACGGAGTTTTCAAAAATCCATTGATAGTATTCGTCAACGGTAATGATCTCTTTGGGGCGATAGGGGCTCTCAAAATATTGTCGAATGCCGAGTGATCCATCGGGGTCGAAGCGGGCGGAAAGTTGAATCCAGAATTCATTTTCCTCCCAGACTTCACCAGGGTTGGCTTGGTAGGTGAAATCAACTTTGATGCCCGCACGTTCCATCGCCACGCGGCGGACAGGTTGGCGGAAGGCAATCCACTGTCCCGAATGTGTTTCCTGACTCATCAAGTCGTGACGTTCGGGACCGTGACCCGTTGGCAATACATAATCGGCAAACCATGCAGTTTCATTCCACGTGGGCGTGAGCGCGACATAACATTTTATTTTCGATTCGTCCTTGAGCGCCTTGAGCCACATGAAACCATCGGGGTTTGTCCACATCGGGTTGTAGACGCGGGTGAAATAAACGTCAATGTCGCCGCGGCCCTCTTCGAGCATGTGCGGGAGCAGGAAGGACATTTCATAATGCGCGAGCGGCCATTCGTTTGGATAATGCAATTCATTCCACGCATTGAATGCGGGCGGTGACTTAAATGGCTTTGGAACAAATTTATTCCAGTTGGTGAGAGACGTGCCGCCTTCCGTTCCAACACTTCCTGTGAGTACGTTGAGGAAGAAGATGCAGCGCGCCACCTGCCATCCGCCGAGATTGCCCACGCTTGCGCTGCGCCAGACATGCGCGGCGAGTTTACCGTCACAATTGGCGATGTACTTCGCGGCTTCCTGAATTCGCTCAATGGGAACCTGCGATTCTTCGGCGGCGCGTTCGAAGGTGTATTCGGAATAAAGTTGTTTGAGGACGGCGTCAAAGGTTTCAAAGAGAATTGGAGAATTGGAGATTAGAGGGCGGATTGAATCCCATTCGGCGGAAGTTGATTGTTGAACATGTTGAAGGAACTCTTTCCAATTTGTCCATTTGCGGACAAATTCTTTGTCGTATTTGTTTGTTTGGATAAGATGATTTGCAATTGCCAGAAGAATCGTATTCTCACTGCCCGGCCATGTCGGAAGCCAGACATCGCTCATGCTGGCAGTGTTCGAAAGACGCGGATCGAATGTGATGAGTTTCGCGCCATCCGTCTTAGCTTCGATGATGCGCTGCGCGTGCGGGTTGAAGTAGTGACCCGTTTCGAGATGACTCGAGATCAAAAGGATGGTACGCGCATTGGCGAAATCAGGGCTGGGACGGTCCTGTCCGAGCCAGAAGTTGTAGCCTGCGCGCGCGGACGATGAACAGATGTTGGTGTGACTGTTGTGCCCATCCACGCCCCAGGCTTGGACGACGCGGTTGGTGTATCCATCTTCGCCAGGGCGGCCAACGTGATAGACAATCCCATCGCGGCGCTTTTCACGACTGGCGCGCATTTTCTCCGCGATTTCAGATAAGGCTTGCTCCCAGGTGATACGCTCCCATTTGCCTTCGCCGCGTTTGCCGACTCTTTTAAGTGGATACAGAATCCGCTCGGGATCATAAACTTGATTATGCGTGGCGGGACCTTTGGCGCAGTTTCGTCCGCGGCTGCCAGGGTGGACAGGATTGCCTTCGAGTTTGCGAATCTCATAGGTGTCTTTGTCCACGTAAGCGAGCAGTCCGCAGGCGGCTTCGCAGTTGAAGCAGACAGTCGGCACAAGGGTGTACCTTCGCGCGACTCGTTTGGGCCATTCTTTACCGTCCCATTCAACCCAGTCATCCCAAACATCGGGAGGCGGGTATTGGCTGATGCGTCCATCGGGGTGGACGACTTCGGTTAGTTTGATGGGTTTGCGATCAGAGGCGGTGAACTGAGGAACGGCAGTGCCTGCGGATGTTTTGGGTGCGTTTGTTTTAGGTTGGGTCATGGTTTCTCGATTTCGTAATGCGTGTTTCGTGTTCCGTTTTTACGTGCCTACCTGTCTACGTGTTTCCGTGTCTACGTTTTTACTTCTACGAATTCGGAATATGCTGCGGCGCCATCACGAAGGCGTATTCATAGAAGAACAAACCAACGACGGCACATGCAACAGCGGCTGGCAATGCGAAGGCGCTGAATGCGAAGAACAGCACCAACGGGATGACATGTCCCAGTGTGATGCCGCCCCACCAGTAGTGATTGCGGAAGCGTCCGTGGGTCATTTCGCGGTGTGCGAGCATGGCAACATCTGAGGCAAAGGATGTAAATTTGGGAGCCAGTGTGAGCAGTAAATTGATTGCGATGCTGGCTGGGAAGAGTCCAATGAGAAGCGTGTGCAAATCAGCGGGGAAGGTAACGAAAGCGCTCAAGGCGAGGAAGACCCCGCTTGCTACCATCATGGATTGTGCGAACAATTGGAACGGAAGCAGGTTGCTTTGCCACATGTCACGTCCTTCGGCTTGACCGAGCAGGAAGGCGGTGTAGATGACAACGCCCAATGCAAACGGGAAGACAATCCACGCGGCGAAAGGACGGATGCTTATAATGAATTCAGCGGGCAGCCAGCCGAGATAAGCGGCGCCTTCGAGCAACCACCAAAGTCCCGCCACTGCCGTGAATGTGACCATGATGTATGCGCCGCGCGCCACCCAGGATTTCCATTGTGGACGAAGCAGGATATTCAAAAAGCGCTTTGGTTGTGACAAGTCTTTGATGAGCAGGATGGTCGTAATCAGCATGAATACCATCGCGGTGAAACCTGCGGCGAGGAAGGTGAGCGAGTCAAAGGCAAACATGCCAAGCCCTGCGCCGAGGCTGAGGAGCATGTAGATGCCGCCTGCGATGCTTTTCGTGACAAGATAGGACGGTAATTCCCAATGCCATTGGATTTTATGTTGGGCGTTGTAGGCGGTCTGAACCATGTGTTCGGCGACGCGCCCGCCGATTTGGATGGGACCGTTCATCGGGCGTCCCTGTTCCTTCGGTGTACGAATGGGCGTACCAGATTTGGAGACCTTCGTAGTCCCTGCTGGTCTCGATACGGCAGCGGGGTCTCGATACGGGCTGGGAAGAGCGCCCAGCCCTACTCGACCACCGTCGTCAAGAACAGGCAACGCGTACGCCGCGACGTTTTGCTCAGTGACTTTGTCCGCCCATAAGAACGAGTCGTGAGTCTGCGCGGCGGAGGGATGAAGCGACCAGTCGTTGCCGTTGATGTAGAAGAGTTTTGGGGCAGTCCCCTGCTCGGGCTTGCGAACGGTCACTTGCGCGGTAGCCAACTTTCGGCTTAGTTCCGAAGCGGGGTCGTCCAAATCTCCAGCGAGAATCGCGTGTTCGGGGCAGACGACGACGCAGGCGGGTTCGAGTCCCACATCCAAACGATGCGCGCAGAAATGACATTTCGCCGCGGTGTTCGACTCGGGATCGAGATAAATCGAATCGTATGGGCAGGCTTGCATACAGGATTTACATCCAATGCATACGCTCGGGTCGAACTCGACAATGCCATCGTCGCGTTGGTACATCGCAGTGACGGGACAGATCCGCACGCATGGAGGATTGGCGCAATGATTACAACGTGTCACCTGAAAGCGGCGGCGCACGTCGGGATACGCGCCCGTCTCGACGTACTTGACCCACGTTCGATACACGCCGAGCGGAACTTGATTCTCAGATTTGCATGCGGTACTGCACGCATGACATCCGATACACTTGCTTTGGTCAATCAGAAATCCATAATTTGTCATTAGGCAAAAGACCTTGTTCGGCGCTCGAGTAGGCGGCGGGTCTCGATACGTGCTTCGCACTACTCGACCATCGCCGCCGTATCGAGACCACCAGTTTTACGCAGGCTGCGGAGGAGTGACCGCGTTCATGATGGCGGTTGTGAAATCTGCGGGCGTGACGCCTGGCGATTGAATGCTCAGGCGATAATATGCCTCTTCGATTTTCGATTTGAGTGTTTCGGGGGTAGCAGCAACTCCACGCAGGGATTGTTCCAACGCGCCCACTGCGAAAACGGGGAGCAGGGTGAAGTCACCCGAAATGGAGACGTCATCAATGCGACCTTCGCGCAAACGGGCGATGACTCGGATCAAACCGCCCTGTGCCTTGAATGCCGCTTCGACGATGTGTACATCCTGATGAATTTTCACGCCCTGCTGCTGCAGTCGTCCCTTTTGATACAGCCACTCATCGGATGTGAAGCGCGCGTCAATCTCCTGCGCCATCGCTTCCTCTTCGGCTGTCCACTCGCCTTCGTAGACCTCCGCGCCCAACGCTTCGGAGACCAGCTTCATATACAAGTCTTTCACTTGCGCGCGGTCAGGCGTGGAGCCGAGTTGCTCAGACATCGTGGTCATATAGGCTTCGAGCGATTCGAAAATCTTGTCGCGCATTTTTTCCGAAGGGACTTTCAATACTTGCGACATGGTCTTCTTGTCAAAGGTGTACATCAAACTGCCGACGAGAACTTCGGCGATTCCCATCTGCGCCGCGCCCGTGCCGCCGATTTTCTTTCCACTTACATGAATATCATTGATCGGGCGGTGATTGGCGTTGATTCCCAATGACTGATAGGTTTGCACGATGGGATCAATATACAGTTTGAAGCGCTCTTCCAATGTGGCGGGCAAATCATTCTTGTGGAAAATCCACTGCGTGAACAATTGACCGTTGTCCAAATACACCGCGCCGCCGCCGACCTCACGGCGATAGACGGGCAGGTTGTGTTTTGTACAGTAGTCCAGGTCAACTTCTTTTTGTATATCCTGATGATAGCCGATGGACACATACGGTCCATTCGGCGAGACCATGATGATCGTATTGGGCGTGTCTTCCTTCATCGCGTACGCGACCGCGTGGTAGACGGTCTGCGAACGAAGCGGGGATACGCCTTCCATATAAAGCAAACGGATTTTTTTGGACATGGTTTTCTCCTGTGGTGAGTGAGTTGATTTTCAATAAATAATGTTCTGTCTTTCCGTGACTCGGCGGGAGATAAATCTCCGCCTCAGTACGTGAAAGTCGGATAAATCCGACTCTGTCTTCGCGCGTGGTTCTGCTTCAATAGGCATTCGCGGCGCCTCGTGACTCGGCGGGGGATGAATCCCCGCCTCAGTACGTGAAAGTCCATTGAAATGGACTCGTCCCTCAACCCGAAGGGTTTCCAGGTACTGAGCAGGCGGCTTCAGCCCCGCTCAATCATCGTTCCGCGAATCCATTGCGTTTCATGCGTCATCCTCTTCCATTCTCTCGTACACATCAATAATCCTATTTTCTCGATGATGTTCCTTCTGTTTTGCGACATATTCCTTGACTGTTTCCAGCGAGCGTTCTCCAACACTCAACGCGCCGTAGCCTTTCTGCCATTTGAAGTTACCGTCGCTGCCTAGCATGTGATTGATTGCATACTCGCTCCTTTGAGATGACGAACACAATCAGCCACAGCAAGTTTCGGCGGAATGGACGCGACAACGTGGGCATGATCTTCTACATTACCCGCCGCGTGGATTTTCACTCCCAATTCCTTCGCCTTGTTGTAAAGGACCCCATAAAACATCTTTTCGCGTTCAGGCGTGAGGTTCGGCTCGCGTTCGAAGGTTGCCCAGATGAGATGGTAGTGAAGTCGCCAGTAGGTCATGTCAGAATTCCTTTCAAAACACAGGTTTTGATTTGTGATTCGGCGGAATAAATTCCTGCCTCAACTCGTGAAAGTCGGTTAAAACCGACTCGGCGCGCCAGCCCGCAGGGCTTCCACGAACTGAACAGGCGGCTTTAGCCCCGCTCAACCACGATCATCAATAATTTCATTCGATCGAAGCCGCTATTGTCATCAATCAATACACCTCAAACAATTTATCTTCAATTCCTTAATTCGTTCCTTATACTTCTCAGCTGCTTCCTGACCCGTCACCAGATGACCGCGCTCGGCTTCAAGATTCATCGGTCGCACCTTCACGAGCCAGCCAATTCCATACGGATCTTTGTTTGCAAGCAGAATATCACGCGCAAAACCTGCTTCATTCACTTCCGCGATCTCGCATGAAAACGGAGCGGGGAACGGACCAACCCACTTGGCGCTTTCAATCGTCGCCAACGTCTTGCCTTGCGCCACTTTTTTACCGACATCGCGAAAACTGACTGCCGCGAATTTTCCGCAGCGGGTCTGCGCGACATCGGTCAAGCCGAGAATCGCGATATCACCCTCGAATCGAATCCACACATCGTGCTCGATGTCGTAGTACAGGTCCTCGGGGATTTCACAGGCGTAGAAAATCACAGTGGTTCAGTTATCAGTCAACTTGTACCGTGTAGCGTGTTCCGTTTTTTTTCACGCAACTCGCTACACGCTACACGAATCTCACACAACCATCACTCAAAACTTATCCCCTGCTCTTCCAAAAACTTCTGATACGCCGCGACCCCAGCCTCGCCCGTCACCAGTGACGCGCTTTCACCAGCCCAATCAGTCGGCTTGACGCGCACAAACCAGCCTGCGCCATACGGGTCTTCATTGAGCAATGCGGGTTTCGCTTTCACAGCCTCATTCACTTCAACGATCTCACCCGTGATCGGCGACGTGACAGGTCCTACCCACTTGCCGCTTTCCAACGTCCCCGCGCCTTTGCCTTTTTGCACAGTACGCCCAACATCTTTCGGTGTGGCAGTCAGAATGCCTCTCGCCAAATGTTGTGCTACATCGGTGATCCCGACCGTCACCGTGCCGTCTGCCTCGAGCCGCGCCCAGGCGTGTTTTTCCACCCAGTAGAAGCGGTCTTCAGGAATATTACATCCACGAACTGTTGCCATGTTATTCTCCTTCTCCATGTTCACCCTGCAGGTGATACAGGAGCAAATCAAAAATGACTAACCGAATCTCGTACTCATATTCTTGCACAAAACCTGGGTCACGGCGAGCCTTCTTTGTAACCTGTTCATAACTCGCGCCACACACGGGACATGTCACAATGAAAAACGTGTGACCCGTAAATTCATCTACTCTCGTGCCCAACGTATCTGGATGATTCTCCGCCAGATGATTGTGGACTTCCGAACGTTTACCGCTGAACTCACAATAGGGACACTTGAACATTTGCTCACTCAGGTGACAGTCACTTTAAAAGTGACTGTCATCTTGCTCCATTCATCGCTTCACGCCGCGCTGGGAACTGCTTCCGCTTCGAGAGGCATTGTCGGCGCTTCGAGTCCTACCGCTTCCGCGATTAACTGAATCAAATCGCGGACTTCAATCTTGCCTTCGTTGCCTGTGGTCTTGACCGCGTCGGAGTACATAATCATATCTTTCGGACAAGTGACGATGAAGAGTTGCTTTTGTTGGTAGGTCGGATTGCCAATCCGACCTACGGATTTCTCGAACGTGGACAGCGCTTCCTTGATTCGGTTCTCGGCGGGACGTTCACCTGGCGCGACCTTGCCCATCCAAATCTGACCGCCGCCTGCGCCGCAGCAGAAGGAGTTCTCGCAGTTGCGCGGCATTTCGACAAATTCCACGCCGAGCAGTTCAAGCAACTTGCGCGGAGCGGTGAATCCGCCGTTGTAGCGACCGAGATAGCATGGGTCGTGGAAGGTCACTTTGTAATGCGTGAGTTTGTTCTTGACGGTCAACTTGCCTTCTTCAAACAACTTCAACAAGGTCACGGTGTAATGCTTGACCTCAAACGTCCCGCCGAATTGCGGATATTCGTTCTTGAGCGTGTTGAACGAGTGCGGGTCGGTGGTGACGATCTGCTTGAATTGCGCTTTGCCGAACGCCGCCATGTTCTGTTCGACGAGTTGCTCGAACAGACCTTCTTCGCCCACGCGGCGCACGTCGTTGCCAGAGTTGGATTCGTTTTGGTACATAATGCCGAAGTCCAAGCCGCCTTGATTGAAGAGCCGCGCCACCATTTTGGTGTTCGGGATGACGCGTTCATCGAAGGAAGCGGTATCACCGACGAACCACAAATGTTCCACGGGTTCTTCGGTTGCATTCTTGACGGGGAATTCCATCTCCTTCGCCCATTTGCCACGCAGCCGTTTGCCTTTGCTCATCCAATTGCCATTGGTGGCGAGAGATTGAAGCGCATTCTGCATGCCACTGTCAATTTCGTAGCCGTCAATCAACATGCGGCGGCGGATGTCCACGATGTCTGCCATCGGTTCGTTGCCGACAGGACACACGCGGACACAAGCGTAACACGTTGTGCAAGACCAAACAGCCTCAGGGGAGATAACGCTCTCAGTAAGCGGAACCAGCAATCGGTCGGGGTGAGAGCCGAAGGTCGCTTCCTTGAGAAGGTAACGCTTGTTTACTTCCAATGCCGAAGGGGAGAGCGGTCGCCCGCCTTCGGCAAAATTCGCGGGGCAGACATCCTGACAGCGATTGCATTGCACGCAGGCGTAGGAATCCAAAACGCGCTTCCACGAAAGGTCATGGATGAATTTCGCGCCAGGATCAACCTTCGCGGGCGTGTCGAGTTGACCGCGCGGATTCTGTTTGGCGAGTCCGAGATTGATGGGCGCGACCGAAAAGTGCGTGTGCTTGCTGCGCGTGATGTAGGGGACGATGAACATCACCCAGCCGATGCTGATCCACCATGCGGCATGAATGCCTGTTTCGCTCACGCCGAAAATGCCGTTGAGAAAACTCGCGATGGGCATGAACGGATCCGCGCCAGAGTCGAGACGATAGGCTTGACCCAGCAGGCGCGCGCCGACGTGCATGATGACGAAGATGTCCACGATGAGCGAGTCCCGCGCCTGACCGCTTATCACTTTGGGGTTGAGCAAAACATTGTCGCGATACGTGAGCGCCTTGTCTTTGACGAAGAAGCGCCGCGCGAGCATGAACGTGATGCTAAACAACAGCGCGCCGCTCATCAAGTCCGCGATCAGGTTGAAGGCGTTGATGATGGGCGCGCCCAAAAACGGGAATGCAAGATTTTTTCCGCCGTAGACGAGTTCGAATCCTGGGACGAAACCCTCCAGCACGTCCACCAGATTCACGAACGCGTACGTGAGGAGACCGAAGAACAACCCAAGATGAATCGCGCTGATCCATTTGCGCGCTTTGAAAATAGTTTGCTGGAACAAAACGGCAATGCCTGCTTTGAGCAAACTCGCGGGGACGTTCTTCAATTCAGGCGCGGGTCGTCCTTTGCGGATGGAATCCACAATGGTCTTGACGCCGTGAAAAAAGAACCCCGCCGATACCAGCGCAAGAAGGATGAAGATGATTTTTTCAATCGTTGTGAGCAACGTGCCCTCCACCAGTTACGTAGTTCGGTAGTTACGTAGTTCGATAGTTCTTGAATCTGGTAATTGGTAATTAGTGATTGGTAATTGTTTCTGTTCCGTCATTGCGAGGAGCGAACGGAGTGAGCGACGAAGCAATCCCCGCGCAGTGGAGGAGATTGCTTCGCTTCGGTCTCGATACGGCGGAAGAACACCGCCTACTCGACCTCCGCTCGCAATGACGGACACGACGCGTGAGCAACTGAAATGGTAATTACCATTTACCAATTACCAATTACAAAAGTTCCAACATCGCCTCAGCCACCTCAAACAAATCATTCGTTGCGCCGTAATGCGCCACGTTGAAGATCGGCGCTTTCTTATCGGTGTTGACCGCGATGATCAACTCGGCGCTCTTCATGCCTTCGAGATGTTCAGGCGCGCCAGAGATTCCGAGCATGAGATACAACTTCGGCTTGACCTTCAACCCCGACTTGCCGACCTGTCTCGTGCGCGGCAGCCAGCCCGCATCCACAACGGGGCGCGATGACGAAACCGTCGCGCCAAGTTTTCCCGCCAACTCTTCCGCGAGTTCGACGTTTTCTTTACTTCCAATCCCGCGCCCAATCGAAACGAGTTTTGTCTGCGCGGTGATGTCCACGTCGCCGCCCGCAGGTTTGATGGCTTCGACAAATTTTGTTTTGAGTCCATCCAGCGAAACAGGTAAAGCGATTTGCGTAGCGGCAGTCGAGCCTTGTCCCGCCTCAACAGGGAACGACCCCGCCAGGCACGCGGCAATCGCCATATCACCTTCGGGCGAAACGTCCGCGCTCATCTTGCCGCCGTACGCCTGGCAACTCATCGTCAAATCCGCGCCGATGTTTTTCACGTATGCCGCGCACGGCGCTCCAAGTCTCGCCGAAAGCCACGCCGCCAAATCCATGCCTGTTGCCGTCCAACCGAACATGACCAGCCGCGGCGACTTCTCCTTGACCAACGCTTCGATGACTTTCCCGTATGCTTCGGGATTGAACTGACTCAGCGCCGCATCATCCACATGGATCGTGGAATCAGATGCAAACACATTCGATGAAACCCCGCTTCCGACCACGACCGCAGCGGATTGCCCGCCCCAGGCATTCGCCAACTCCTTGGCTTTTCCAACCATCTCAAACGACACGTCCGAAAATTTTCCGTCCATGTGCTCGGTGATTACGAATACGTCATTGCTCATGTTATCTCCTGTTTGCGTAGGGGACGTTCTCTAACGTCCCATTGGCGTTAGAGAACGCCAACTACGCGAGACCCTTGTTCTTCAACAACTCCACAATCTTCGCCGCAACTTCCTTCGACGAACCCGTGAACATCTCGGCATGACCCGTCACCACAGGCGGAGCCATCTTCAATATGCGTAGCGGACGTTCTCTAACGTCCGCGCTGGCTTCACCCGTCGGCGCGACCTTCTCGATGGTCGCGGTCTGCGCGATCTGTCGCACCTTGCTGATCGGCGCATAACGCGGCGGCTTGGACGCGGCTTGCACGCCGACCACCATCGGCAGCGCGGCTTCGTACTTCGCGCCGACCCCGCCCGCAAACTCCTTGTTGACCGTCGCCGTGTTCCCGCTGACTTCCACCGAACTGACGCCGCCGATGTACGGCATGTCGAGATACGCGGCAATCATCGCCCCGATCTGACCGTCCAAATCGTTCGACGCCTGCACCCCCGCGAAGACGATGTCGGGACTCGTCCCCCGAATCGCTTCGGACAACCATCGGGCTTGCTGATGTGAATCCGCGCCTGGCTCATCCGCTGTGACCTTGACCGCCTTGTCCGCGCCCTTTGCCAGCGCGAGATGAAGCACGTTATCGAGTTCCCCAATCAAGTCCACCCCAACGACCGTCACCGTCCCACCGACGGCTTCCTTCACCAGCGCCGCCTGCTCGATGGACTGCTCGTCGAATTCGTTCAGCACGAAATCCACCGAGTCGAAGTCCACGTTATTGCCTTTGACAGGCAGGTCATCGGCAATGCTGGGAATATGTTTGATAGCGACGACGATATTCATGAATTACTCTCTCCTGTATCATTTGTTGCGTATTACGTGTTGCGTGTTTCGTGGCGTCAAAACGGAACACGCTCCACGCAACACGGCGACTGATCACTGATTACTGAAAACTGATCACTGTTCTCCCCTCATGGACTTATCCAACAACTCCAAAATATCCAACACCCCCACATGCTCATTCCCCGTGGACTTGACCGCGTCTTCGAAGCGCGAGACCTCAAACGGACAAGCCACTGCCAGCACATCCGCGCCCGTGGAAGCGGCTTCCATCGCGCGTTTTTCGGAGAGGCGCATGGTGGTGTGTTTGGCGGTGAACGAGTCCATCCACATGCCGCCGCCGCCACCGCCGCAGCAATATCCGTTCTCGCGGTTGCGTCCCATCTCGACTAATTCCACGCCAGGGATTGCTTCGAGTAGTTTGCGCGGCGCTTCGTATTCGCCGTTGTGACGTCCGAGATAGCACGGGTCGTGATAGGTAATCTTTTTATTCACAGGATGTTTGAGCAGCGGCTTGAGTTGATCAAGGTAGCGCGCAAGGAAAGTGGTGTAATGAAGCACAGGTCGCTCAAATCCGTATTTTGGATACACATTCTTGAAGGCGTTCAGTTCGTGCGGACCCGTGACAACCAGTTCTTTCCATTCGTACTTGTTGAAGGTCTCGATGTTGTACTCGGTCATCATCTCGAACAGACCCTTCTCACCAGCCAAACGCTGAGAGTCGGCGTCGTCTTTTTCTTCTTTTCCTAAAATCGCAAAATCAATTCCCAACGCAGTGAAGATTCGCGCCGCCGCGGACGCCGCGTCCATGCCGCGCGGATGGTAGGACGGATACGAACCCACATACCAAAGCACATCCACAGGACGCGCCACATCCTTGATGATCGGCACAGGCACGCCCGCGGACTGGATCCAAGCGTCGCGTTTGCGCTGAGGTTGTCCAAGTGGGTTTCCTGATTTAGCTGTGTTTTCAAATGCCTGCTGTAATTCAGGCGGGACAAACTTGCCATCCAAAATAGCCTGCTCGCGCGCGGCGGGCATGATCTTGACCATGTTCACTTCTTTGGGGCACACGCGCAGACAGTTGGCGCAGGTGGTGCAAAGCCACAGTTCGGGGGCTTCGGTCAAATCCATGCCCGTTTGGGCGTAGCGATACAACTTGCGCGGACCGTAATTCCCGACCACGTCCACAGGGCAGACCGCGACGCACTTGGCGCACTGATAACAATTCGCAAATGATTCCGCGTTGGGGATGTCCGCGATCTTCTCGATCAGTTCGGGCGTGTACTCGAAGATCACCCGCTGTTCGAACATGCGGTTCCAGTGACCTGAAACGTCCACCCCGTCAACGATGACGTGTTCTTTTTCGATTGCAACTGCTTTTTGATATTTGGTCGCCATAAGACTCCTGTTGTTGGTAATTGGTGATCGGTAATTAGAGACTTAGAGAGCAGTCTTGTCAACCGCTAGGAATTCGACCAGGCTCTAATCCTAGAAAGTAATAACCGAGAAATTGGAGAAAACCGCCTTCCCGCGTTATACCTTGGCTATAAATAGAGAAACCCCAAAAGACAATACAAACCACAGCAAAAGCCCCCATAATGTTCAGCCGAATTCTCCATTGGTTTAGACGGCGGCTTATAAACTTATCAAGGAAAAATAATGCTGCGACCTGAAAAAATAGTACTACTGGGGTTCTGGTAAGAAAAACGTCCATGAGCCGCGTACCATCATTCACTCCTATATCAAAATATTTCATATAGTTAAATGTGAAGTGCATATAGAATGCGGTCACTACTGTAACAAACACAAAATACGGCAGAATACTGCTTAATTTTCTCATTTCAAGTTTCCATCCTGCCAACCAATAACCACCAACACACCAGGGTAATCTTCCTGAATCTCCAAATATTCCTGAAGTCGAGAAAGAATTTCATCGCTCACATTCGCAGGCGCAAGTCCCAACTGATAATTGTTCCATAAATCAATCCCGATCTGTACACTCAAATAATCGCCCTTATCTTCTTTGCCAGCTCCAATCCAGCTTGCTGAAGCATACTTATGTAATGTGTCAGAATCAAAGCCAGCGGACGAACCAACAAATCCATAATGAACGTTCGACCATATATCGTAAAAGAATTCGTGCTCCCCATCGCCGCGTATCGGAAGGTAATAGTCATCTGAATCTTTTATGAATTTTTCCGCCAGTTTCGGCTTGTGATCCCAAACTGCATTCTCTTTTACAAGGCTTCGCCACTTAAATAAGGCTGATAAATTTTTGCCTTTATCAAGTTCTGCCTTGATGTCCTTAACCGCCTGACTTTGCGCGTTTGCAATCATTTCCTGGTACATGTATTCAAGCACATTGTCAAAGCGCGAATAGTCCGCTTCCCTAACGCTTATTTCAATCAAGAATGAAAATATGGCGGTCTTTTTCCCCTCCCCTTTAGCGTTGACATTCACTTGAAACTCATAGCTCTTTGCGCTTAATGGCGATACTTCGTAAGAAAAGGCGTTTTGACCCTCCCCAACATCTGAAAATATAGAATCTTGTTCGACTACCATTGTTTTAATATCAACAGTGACCTCTTCCCCATCTGTCGTGGCTTTTCTCCACAAAACCCTTTCAATTTGCAGGCTTTTTCCCGACGCAATTTTTTGATCCAAAAATACAGTTTCTCCGTTTGTCTCAAATGCAAACGACAAATCATCCCCGATGTTGTTTCCAGAATAGCGAATCTGCTTTAAAGATACAAACAGTTTAAGCGTTTGGTCACTCATGGTTGTTCTCCTTTAGAAATCATCTCAAACTTGGCGAATATTTTAGGCTGACAAAGCCTTGTTCTTACATCAATATTTTTCTACTTGTTTACGTAATCCCAACAACCTCCGCGCCATATTCGGCAGCGTCGGCAACAACCCATTGAACTCCCTGCTCAACCGCCAACTCGTCGTCCCATACAAATACACAGAATACGCGCACGCCAGAAAAGCGCTATTCGCAAACGGGACTCGCTTCGGGTCGTTCATCAAATCGGGCGTGAATAACCCTGTCCCTTCGCCGAACTTGACGCTCATCGCCGTGACCGCTCCCACGCGGACGTATCCATCCGCAAGATTGTCCGCCACAAGGTTGTGGACGCTTCCAGCCAGCAACGGCAGAATCCCTGTGCCGACGGTTGGATCCCACAGCCAGCGTGTCCACAGCCAGTGGTCGGAGGGGGAGGTGTTGTGTAAAAGTCCAGTCGCGAGTTCGAGGGCGAGTCTCGTATCGAGCGCGTTCAACTTTTCGACGAAGGTTGCGACTCGCACAGGAGTCGGCGCGTCACCGTCCAGTAATTGGGTGAAGATGGCGAAGTCACCTTGCGAAAAGTAATTGGTAATCGTTCGCGCGTTCGCTTTGGTGTGCGCGACCGCGGAAGCGATGTCAGCGAAGGAAGAGGCTGGAGAGGCCGCGCCCGCTCGAAGTCCAGAAAAGAGGCGGGCGTGACGTTCCGCCAATTCATCCGCAATCGCGATCACATCCTCAGGCGCGACCTGTCCCAACGCTTCCTGCAAATTCGCTTGCAGTTCAGGGTCGTCGGGCCCCGTCTTCTGTTTGATGATGTGACTTTGTCGTTGAGGTAACATAATCTCAGTACCGCAAGATTTATCTTGCGCGGCGCAACATGAATGTTGCGGTACTACGCCGCGACTCTTTGCAGAGTGGCAACCGCGCGCGCCGCCGCGAGACCAGCCATCGAAATCGAATCGTTCAAATCGGCAGGACCCGCCGCCGCGCCCGCCACAAAAATTCCAGGCACAGACGTTGCGACGGTATCGAGTCCGCCCGCGCCGCCCGCTTCGATGAAGCCGAATTTATTTTGCGCCACGCCCATCAGTTGCGCCACGGCGCGTGTGCCTGCGCTCGGCTCCATGCCCACCGACAGCACAACCATGTCCATCGTCACTTCCATCGGGCGGCTCATCGTTGTATCTTCGCCGCGAATCAAAAGTTGATCGCCTTTCTTCAACACTTCGCTGATGACGCCCTTGATGTAATTTACTTTGTGCTTCTCTTGCGCTGGCCAATAAATTTCATTTTCCCAATAACCGTACATGCGCATGTCAATGTAAAAAATAAAAACCTTCGAGTCGGGCAACTGCTCGCGCAACTCGATCGCCTGCTTGCTCGCAATGCCGCAGCAGACCTTCGAGCAATACTCGTTTCCGATCTGACGATCGCGCGAACCCACGCATTGGATGAACGCGATCTTCTTTGGCGCCTGCCCATTCGACGGGCGCACGACGTTGTGTTCCTTCAACATTTTTTCGAGATCGGTCAACGTGATGACATCGGGGAACGAGTAGTAGTTGTAGTATTGCGTGGCGCGACCCGGGTCAAAATGCTGGAAGCCCGTGGCGATGATGACCGCGCCCACGTTGAGGGATTCGGGTGCGCCGCCCGCTTCAATCTGGACTTCAAAGTTGCCAGCGCTCCCAGACATTCCCTTCACTTCGGCTTGATACTTCACTTGCACATTGGCGTTGCTTGTGACGGCATTGCTGAGTTCCGCCATCGCTTCCGACGCGTCGCGCCAGTGATGGGTGAGTTTGGCGTAACTCTCACGGTCAGGCGTGCCGCCGAGACGTTCGCGCTTTTCAATGAGAATGACTTCCCCGCCGAGTTCCGCCGCAGACCGAGCCGCTTCCAATCCCGCGGGTCCGCCGCCGATGACTAACACTTTGTTAGATGCCATTGATGTTCCTCCGAAAGTTTTGCGTTGGTCGAGTAGGCGGTGTTCGTCCGCCGTATCGAGACCACCATTTTCACATTTTCTTTTCACTTGTGGTCTCGGTACGCCCTTCGCGCACAGTCCTGCGTTCGGTGCAGGGACGAACGCTCAGGGCTACTCGACCACCTGACTATGCCGCCGTTGCGATCATGTAGCGGTAATTATTTTCAAGACGATATCCGCCAGCCGCGGTCTTGAAGGGTTCAAGGGTTTTCAAGACCACATCGCGAACGGTCGCTTCATCCGTGTGCTGAATGGCTCGGATGGCTGGACCCGACGAAAGCAAGCCGCGAAGCGCAGTTTTTTCATCAGGATATTCCCATGGGCAGTCCACTTTCTTGACTTCGCCTGGGATCAAGCCAGCGTCTTTTGCCAGGGCTTCCAACGCGCCATCCGCAGAGAGAGCATACGGACCTGGAGCGCCAGCGGGCGGCGGGGGCAACAACGAACCCATTGCCGCAATGTACGCCGCGGATTCATTTTCTTCGCGCCTGCCAAACACCGCGATGACAACCTTGCCGCTTTTCGAAACTCGGCTCGCTTCGCGCAACGCATTGGCAGGGTTTGCCGCGAATTGAAATGAACTGAAACCCGTCACCAGATCGAACGCCTTATCTTCATAAGGCAATTCTTCCATTTCACCTGCGCGAAAATCTCCATCGCTGACACGTTCGCGGGCGATCTCCAAAAGGGTTTCCGCCGCGTCCAATCCGCTGACCTTTACGCCGCGTTTGGCAGCCATCTCACAGAAAATGCCTGAACCGCAGCCAACGTCCAAGACCGATGCGTTTGCGCCAAGGGCAGTCTCTTCCAACACGGCTTTGAAGAGCGGGTTGGCAACCCCTTCCTGCACCTCCGCCCAATCTCTGGCGCGTGCGCCCCACATCTGCCCTTGAACACTCGCAGTTCCCATTTCCATCAACCCGCTTTCAGGCGAATGTATCCGCCCGCAGGTTGGGATTTCATCGTAACTTTTGCGCCTGGAATCATTTTCAACATCGAATCCAGAACCGTCTTGCTGGGCGTTCCGTACACATCGAAACCGACAATTTCCATGAGCGCGAACGCCTTTGCTCCAACGTCGCCCAGGTTTTGCATGTGTTTCTCCATCGCCTCAATGTCGGGGAAGATGTGAACGACGCTCGCCTCCGTTCCATCTTCGCTGAGATAAGCAATGTGAGCGGCGGTCTGCGGCTTGTTTGCCTCCATCCACTCTCCAACTTCGCGGTAAACGTTCCTGTATTCTTCGGCTTTGCCCTGCTTGACTTTTTGATGGGCAATAAAGATGATCGGCTCGGGCATGTTCATCCTCATTTCTAAAGTTCAGACTCCATCAATTGTTTCCTGATCTGAGCGGCGTGTTCCAATCGGTTGTTCAGAAACGTTTTATCCGCATTTTCATCCATCCAGGGAATATCAATAATGGTTGTGAGTTTGGTCTGGTTTTCGTTGATCGCTTCGAAGGTGGTCTTGCCATACATGACAGCAGGACCGTCCTGGATCTCCATTGCAAGCATGCGGTTTGTTTCGAATTCCAGGACTTTCATCGTCCCTTCGACCGTTTTGCCGCCGCGTTTGTTGCGCCTGCGGATGATCGTCCCAATATGAAGAGTTTCATCCGAATCCAGCCAGAGTTCGATGTCAGAGTCCCAGCGCGGATGATTGCGGACATGTTCCACTGCATAAAAGTGGAATACTTTGTCAATCGGACGGTCGATCACTTGTGAAGATTCAAATTGCAAAGCCATCGTTATCTCCTTTTTTACTCTACCGAATAAAGCCGCCCAAATAACTTGGGCAGATACTCACCGTAATTCCCGATCCCGCTATCTTCTTCATTTTCTCCAACGTGGCGGGGTTGGGCGCGCCAAAAATCTCAATGCCGATGGGTTCGATAAATTCGTATGTTTTCTTTGATCTCTCATCAGCGCCTTGTATTTGTTGGTCAAGCGCGTCCGCATTGGGAAAGACACGAACGACCGTCACTTCGCCAGTCTCTTCATTTTCGTAGGCAAGTTGGGCTACTGTGCCAGGCTTGCCTTCAAAGATCGGTTGGATGCTCTCCTGATAGTGTTTCCTAAATTCACCAGTTTTGCCTTCCTTGATGTGATTACGGCTGATGAAAACGATTGGCTCGGACACAAGATTGTTCCTTTTTGGTAAACAAAGTCCAACGGTTTGCGACATCGCGCCATCCCATTGGGAAGCGGCGGCGTCCTCCGATTGGACTCAATCTGGCGTGTTTAGAAACGCCAACACCTCATGCGCGAAAAGGTCAGGCGCGGTGTCTATCGCAATGTGTTGCTGCCCAGGCAGGACGACGGCTTGGCTGTTCGGCAAAGCCGCGGCGAGAGTTTCAATGGCGGCTTTGAAGAAGGCTGGACTGTCGCCGCCAAGCAGCAACAAAGCAGGGACAGGGAGTTTCGTGAAGCGTTCCGCCTCGAATTGATATCGTTCAGCCACACGCAACTCGCGCGGCAGGGTATGGGCGGCTGCCACTCGCGCTGGCCAGGCTGGCGAAGACTTGAACAATTCAAATTCGTGAGATGGCATTTTGACGACTTCCTGAAAGAAGGTAGTCAAGACCCCTCCTCCGTCACCCGCAACCAACAGCGCTTGAAGCTGGTCAATGATACCTTCAGGATAAATCTGGACACCTCCGACTGGGATTGGCGGTTCGTACAAGATCAACTTGTGAAGATTGGATGTAAGCAAAGCCGCCTCAAGCGAACAGATGGCTCCAAAAGAATGACCGAGCAGACAGACCGACTCACCGATTGAGTCTACAACAGCGGCGATGTCTTCGAATTCGCGCGCGTGGGCGTAGGGTTCGGAGTCGCCACTTTCACCGCGGCCGCGTCTGTCAATCGCAAAAACGCGAAAGTGTTTCTCGAGCGCTGGAAGGATGGGAGTCCAGCGGGTGTAAGAGCCGCCAGTGCCATGTACTAGTACGAGCGGCGATCCCGCGCCACTGCGTTGGTATGCAATGGATGTGCCATCTTTGGAACGTATCGTTTCCATGTTCATCCTCCGGAACTACGCGTACACCACAGGCTTGTCCGCGTCTTCCCAGGTGATTCCAGATTTCGTTCCCGCGCGAATGGCGTCGAGATCGCCCTGGAACTCATCCCAGTATTTCTGCCAGTTGATTCCGAGTTTGTCCAGGAATGGACGCCAATCCGTGGAATGCCAATGGAACTGCACCACGCGGAAGGGATGCGCTCCCATTGCCAGCGCGGCAACCTGTGCGTCGGACAACACGGGGATTCCAACCTTGCGGTCGTGCGCCTTCGCCGCGAATTGGCTCTTATCGAGCGTGGTCACACAGCCTGTGTCGTGAGTCACGGTCAGATCGGGGTTGGCTTCGTTCTTCATCGTCTCAATCTTGCGCAGAACCGCGAACGAACGCGTGAAGTCGCGCTGCACCAGCACGTGACGGAAGCCAAAGCCGCAGCAATCGAACCACGTCGAGTAATCCGCCACGTTGATTCCCAGCGCTTCGAGCGTCGCAGTGACCGTCGCTGTGCGCTGTCCGCCGTAGATTTCGGGGTCGTAAATCGCGTCTTCGGCGACGATCTTGTAGTAATGGCAGGCGGGATGAACCGTGGCGCGGATCATGCTCATGTCCACGGTTTGTTTTTCCGCGAACTTTTTCCGCATGATGTGAACCCACTCGCTGTAATGGACAAGTTCTTCGGGGATGACCAGCGGTTTGCCCATCTTGTCCAGAATGCGGCGGACTTCATCGCGCAGTTCCTTGTGATGAACAAGTTGCTCGCGGATTTCCTTGTAATGTCCGTAGGACGTGCCGCAGTGGATCATCGGGAAGTATCCCGTCTCGTATGCGGCGGCGAAGTTGCGGCTCATCACCGCGGCTTGTGCGGCGGCATTGGAAGTCGCCGAGGCGTAGTAGTTCCAGCCCGTGCAGGAGGTCTGGTCGGTGGGGTCGAGATAATCCAGGTTGAATTGGCGGTGCAGCCAAAAGATGGATGAGGTGTAGCCAGGGATGTGTCCGCATTGACCGCAGGATTTGTGGTGCCAGGTGTGGTCAATGGGAATCTTCTTCGTCCGCCCGTACTTCGTCGTCACTTCCACGTGATTCTCAGGCACGCGCTGGACGATAATCTCACCCTTCGCTTCGAGTTCAAACAACGCCTCACGGATGTCGTGCGTCGGCGCGATCTCCGCGTCACGGATAACGGCATGGGATTTGCGTTCAAGGATTTGTTCGACGGTGGTTAGGTCACTCATGGGTTATCTCCAGTAAACTGTTCCGTCATTGCGAGGAGGGCGATTTTCCCGACGAAGCAATCTCCTCGATGTGCCAGGGGATTGCTTCGGGCTATCGCCCTCGCAATGACGAAATCCTATCCTTCTTCCAACTCCTCCTGCATGACATCCGCCAGCAGGTCGTACAAACCTTCGTCAATTTCCTTGATAATGTCCATGTTGCCCGTCTCGAACCAAATGGTATAGAGTTCGAGCAGGGTCTTGCGATTCGTCTTCCACGCCGCGTCTGTGACCCCGCGCAGGGTGTCCACGGGGATGGCTTTGCGCCACACGGGCATGTTCGCGGAGAACTCTCCGACCCACGGACCCCAATCGGGGAAGAAGTCGGGCTGGAGCATGTCGGGCGATACCTGGTTGCCCTTGAGCATGACCTTGTAGATCACGCGGCTATAACCTTGCAGAACATCTTTTGTTTCTTGCAATCCATTCTTGACCGCGACTTCGCGCAGGAGAGTTACCAATCCGCCAGGATTATTCCCGCGCGGACAGCGCAGGCACGAGAAGCACTGCGCGCAATTCCAGATGTCTTCCGAGATGATGTCGTACACGCGCTCGATGTCTTCGCGTGCCATTGACTGCGCAATCACGCGCGGACTGAAATCATAGAAGCGCGCGGAGGGACAAGTGGCAACGCAAATGCCGCACTCATAACATCCGTAGAGGAAGTCACTATAGCGCAGGTCGTTTTTGACTTCGAGGAAGAGACGTTCCTTTTCCACGAAGGTCACATCGGGGTGGCGGTTTTCCGCCTTGCCTGGATTCCAGTTTTCTAATGTGGTAGGCATTGTGTCTCCTGAAAAACAATGTACCGCGACATTTATGTCGCTCTTGTGCGTGAGATAAATGTCGCGGCACAGCTCTGGTTAAAACGAGATCACCGCGTCGGCATGGACTGCCATGTCGTTGAATGCCGCGCCGCCGATCATTTCAACGCCTTCAATCATGTCGTCCATGGTATAGCCATGCAAATCAAGCGAAGGCTGGCAAACTAACAAACGCACGCCTATATCCAGTGCCTGGTCAATAAAGTACTTTAATTCCTTGCCACCGCCGCCCTTCTTGGGGACAATGATTTTATCGCCGTTGCCTTTTGCAACGCACTGCGGACCGTTCATGGTGAAGTAGATACAAACTTCGTTGTCCATTGCCGCGCCCGCAGTTGCGAGGAAAAATGGAGTCGCGGTGCGTTCGGGATCTTTTTCCCCATGAGTCTGAACATATAAAATCTTCTTGGTGTCAGGGTCGTCCGTCTTCCATAACATAACTGCTCTCCGAGGTGAATAAAGTACACAGGTAAACAAGTACACAAGTAAATGAAGTTACCCAGTTTACCTGTTTACCTGTCTACGTGTTTACGTATCTACCTATATAAACAACTGCACATCCGCATCCGCTGCGTATTCGAGGAACATGGCCGCGCCGCCGATCTCACATTCATTAATAAAGTCTTCACGCTTGAAGCCGAAGACATCCATGGTCATTTGGCAGCCGATCATGCGCACGTCCATATCCAGGCAGGCCTGGCGCAATTCTTCAACGGAGGCAACGCCTTTGTTCTTGAAGGTCTGCTTCATTAGAGTAGTTGCCACGCTTTCAAAACCAGGCACATTCGCCATAAGTAAATTTGGCATGGACCAGTTAATGTTCTGGAATCCTTCTGGACCGAAAGGCATTTTCATCGGCATGGCTGGGTTGCCTAGCGGTGAAACTGCGGCTGTTAGTTCCGGCTTTAACAACGTCAAGCCATAAAAGGTAAAGAAAACGCCTACCTCCCAGCCCATCGCGCCAGCGGCGCTGGCGAGAATGAACGGGGGGTAGGCCCAGTCAAGAGTTCCTTTGCTGGCGATGAGAGCCAGTCTTTTTGGAGCTGTTGGATCAGATTTTGACATGAGATTTCTCCGTATTAAAGTTGGATGTCATTGCGAGCCGCCGCTCTTGTACTTTGGCGGCGAAGCAATCTCCGCTTCGTGAGGGAACTGCTTCGTTCCTCGCAGTGACGTTGATGTTTTATTTCTTCTTCAAGAAAAAGATAAACTTTCCATCTTCCGTCATGGAGCGCAGCAATTCATTCCCGGTTTGGCGACTCCACGCTTCCATATCCGGAGGTGCGCCGGGGTCGGTGGCGATCATCTTTAAGATCTGCCCCGATTGAAGGTCCTTCATTGCCTTGGATGTCTTCACTACAGGCATGGGACAAAGCATTCCAGAGCAATCCAAAACCAGGTCTTCTTTAATTACATCTATCATAACTGTCTCCTTTGAACTTGAATATGATACCGATTCGACGGGTGGTTGACCATCCCCCTCAAAGGGGGATTTGCCTCCCCCGCGCGGGGGAGGCGGATCAATTATTCGGATATAATTATTTTACGACCTAATGGCAAGTTTTCAAACTTAGGTTTTTTACCCACCATGATTAGAAGCATCAGATCCATTTTTCGCGCCAATCGTATCTTTCTATTCCTTGTTATCTTTCGCTGGGCTTCTTTAATCCCCGCATTGTTAACGTTAAACTACGATAAGGGCCAGAGGCTGCTATCTCCCTTGATCGTATTGGGCATTGCATTCTTTGCCAACGCGATCGTCTCCATTTTCAATCAGCGCCTCAATCAACTCGTCGTGGATCGCCCTTATGTAATGGGCATTGACCTGCTCTTTTCTGCATTCATGCTCGCGGTCAGCGGTGGATCACACAGCCCGTATTATCTTTATGCTCTCAGCCCATTATTGGCGGGAGCATTTTTCTTTCAAATACGCGGCGCCCTGCTTGCCTCTCTCATCTTTACACCGCTTTATTTATTCAGTATTACTTTTCATCCTGCGCAGCCGTCAGACGATATTATATTAATGATGCAACTGGCGGGAATATGGTTATTCCCGATGCTCTTTGCTTACCCATCCACATTGCTCAGAGATATTAATCGCGCGCGCGAAGAATTGACCAGTGCGCGTGATGAACTTGCGCAGAAACATGAAAATCTTGAAACCGCTCACCGCCAATTGGAAATTATCCATGACCTGACCGTGCTATTGCAATCCGCACCCGATCTTATCTCAGTGCAGGAACGCGTGCTTGGCGCGGTTACAACCGACCTCGGATTTTCGAAAGCCGTTGTTGCATTGGTTGACCCGGCTCGCGAAGAACTGGGCGGCTGGCTTGTGTATCCCGCCGAAAAATCATTTCCTCACATTCAAGCGCTTCCATTAAAATCCGAAAATGGCGAAGTCTTTAAGGCGTTGCTCAAACGCAATACTTTTATAACGAATGGCGAAACTCTTGTTCAAAACACTGACCTCAACAACTGGCTTAATCAAAACAAATGGTTCGTCCTGCCTCTTTATTTGAGGGAACACCCCGTTGGTATTTTACTCGTCAATGAATCTGGTCTTACTAGTGAACGTGAGAATACCTTGATGACGGTTGCGAATCAGGCCGCTCTCGCGCTTGGTACAACGATCCTGTGCATTGACCGCGCCCGCAGCCTGGCCGTCGAGACCGAGCGCAACCGCATAGCCCGTGATATTCACGACACCGTCGCGCAATCGCTCTTTGGCATTGTCTACTCCCTCGATGCGTGCATCACCATGCTCCCCCAACAAGCGGAAAATGTGAAAAATGAACTTATCGAATTGCGGTCATTAGCCAACAGCGCACATGATGAAGTCCGCCGCTCCATCTTTGACTTGTGGCCCTCCGCATTGACCATCGAGTTGTTCATGGCAGACCTGACGAACTATGTCAGCAGTTGCTGTCGTCCGCGTTCGTTCAGCATTATCTTTAGCAATAACGGCGATTTCAATTCATTATCATCAGGCATGAGAAGGACAGTCTATCGCATGGCGCAGGAGGCTTTAGCCAACTCCGCACGGCATTCGGGGGCGCAATTCGCGCGATTATGTTTGACCACTGCAAAGGATGAAGTCTATCTCGTCGTTTCAGATGAAGGCAAAGGCTTCGACCCATCCCTTGCGCTATCTCGCAGTCAAAACCGTGAGCATTTCGGCTTGCATGGAATCCAGGAACGCGCCCGCGCCATGGGCGGCGACTGTGAGATCGTTTCCCAACCCAACGCAGGCGCGCGTATTATGGTCAATCTTCCCATAAAAGGGAATCATCACCATGTCTGATTCAATCCGGATCCTCATCATGGACGACCATGCAGTAGTCCGCAAAGGGTTGGCGATGGTTTTACGCCTGGAACCCAGCTTCGAGGTCGTAGGTGAAGCGGAAAACGGTCGCGTCGGATTGGAAGCCGCGAAAAGACTAAATCCAGATATCGTCCTCGTTGACCTCGTCATGCCCGAAGTGGACGGGCAGGAGATGGCGCTTGCTCTGCGAAAGTCAAATCCAAATATCAAGATTATGATGTTGACAGGAACTGAAGTGGATGACCGTGTCTTTGATTTGGTCGCGGCAGGCGTTGAAGGATATGTACTGAAAAACATCGAACCCGGCGAACTCGTGCGCGCAATTCGTGCGGTTGCGCATGGCGAAGCGTACCTTCATCCCGATGTAATGAGAAAAGCCGTGGAGCGAATGAAGCCGCAACATGCGCCTGCCGTATTATTAACGCCGCGCGAAATGGAAATTTTGGAATGGATGGCGACGCCGAATACTTACAAACAAATTGCAAGTCAATTAAGTATCAGCGAAGAGACCGTGCGAAGCCACGCAAAAAATATTTTGGAAAAAATGAAACAGCCCAACCGCGCGCAGGCGGCGCTGATGGCAATTAAAATGGGCTTGATAAAACTTTGAACCCTATGTCTCTGCGAGCAGGGCACATGCTCTTCCCGACGGCGTCACAACTGAAAGCCTGGTCGTGCGCAGGCTCCGGCACACTTCGCTGCGTCCGCGCCATACACTGTCTCGATAAACTGATGAAATTCCGCCAGATTGATTACACCAGCGATGGCGTGTAATTGGTGTTCTCTAACGCCTTTCGCCAAAGGGCCCAATCTACTCACGGTTTTTGTGAACTATTGAATAAGGATATCCATGATCAAAATCGCCTCGTCCATTCTCGCCGCAAATTTTGCCCGCCTCGAATCACACGCCCGCGAAGCCATCTCTGCCGGCGCGGACTGGTTGCACATTGACGTCATGGACGGACACTTCGTCCCCAACATCACCATTGGACCGCTCATCGTTGAGGCATTGCGTCCCTTGCGCGAAGAGACTGGCGCATTGCTCGACGTGCATTTGATGATCGAAGAGCCAGATCGCTTCCTTGGGGATTTCGTCAACGCCGGTGCGGACATTATCACTGTGCAAGTGGAAGCCTGCGTTCATTTGCATCGCACGGTTCAACGCATCAAAGAATTGGGAGCAAAGGCGGGCGTCACCCTTATCCCCGCTACTTCTCTTACTACGCTCGAAGAAGTTTTGCCCGATGTTGACCTAGCGCTGATCATGTCCGTCAACCCCGGCTTCGGCGGGCAAAGTTACATCCCGGCCAGCACAGAAAAAATCAAACGCCTGCGCGCCATGCTGGATTCGATCCACTCAAAAGCATGGCTCGAAGTGGATGGCGGCATCAACGCCAGCAACGCCGCTGAAGTCGTACAAGCAGGCGCAACTGTCCTCGTCGCGGGCAGCGCCGTATTCGGTGGAAATAAAAGCGTTGGGGAAAATGTGAAGGCATTGCAAAGTGCGATTGCATAGGGGTGACGCTGTCAAATTTCGGAGATTTTGTGGATGGCGATGGTTTTGCGCCTGGAACCAGACCTCGAGATCATAGGCGTAGCGGAGAATGGACGAGGTGGTTTGAACGCCGCGAAGAATCTTAATCCAGAAAATAGTACCCGGATCCTTTTGGAATCAAACTTATGAAAAATGTGTACCTGTTTCGCCTCGCAGGGCGCGCAACATATTATCAGGATTTGTCACCAGCGCTTTTTCCCCACCGCGTTCAAGAAAGTAAAGCACAGCCTTAATCTTCGGCTCCATGCTACCCTTGCCGAACTGACCAGCAGTTAGATATTTTTTTGCATCATCAACTGTCAGTTTGTCCAGCCACTGGACATTGGGCTTGTTGAAATTGATGGCGACCTTCTCCACCTCTGTGGAGATCAGGAATAGATCAGCCTGGATACTTGAAGCAAATAACGCGGAAGCCAGGTCTTTGTCAATGACTGCCTCGACACCTTCTATCTCACCTTTATCATTCTCGATGACCGGAATCCCCCCGCCTCCCACCCCAACGACGGTGAAGCCCGCGCCGACCAACGACATGATCGCGTCCTGTTGGAGGATCTTCACCGGGATCGGCGAGGCCACCACGCGCCTCCAGCCGCGGCCCGCGTCTTCCATCACCGACCAGCCTTCGGAGTCGCGATGTTGAAGCGCGGTTTTTTTATCCATGAACGAACCGATCGGCTTGGTTGGATTCTTGAAGGCCGGGTCGTTCTTATCCACGAGAGTCTCTGTAACTATGGCGGCTGACTGATTGGACATGCCGCGTCGTTTGAATTCGTTTTGCAGCGCAGTCTGGAACATGTAGCCGATGGAGCCTTGTGTGTTCGAGCCGCCATAGTCCAGCGGAATTGTGTGAATTTCGTTCGCGGCCAACTCCGAACGTCTTAAGATAAACCCTACTTGCGGGCCATTCCCGTGTGTGATGATAACATCCCACCCATTCTGGATCATGTCAACGATATGAGGCATGGTTATGCAAACGGCTGCGTATTGATCGGGCAATGACTCTTTCCCCTTCTCGCGAATTAGCGCATTGCCTCCAACAGCGACCACAGCCAGTTTCCGTTTTTCTGTCATTTTAAATCTCCTTCACTGAAAAATAATGATTGCTTTGAAATCAATTCGTCATTGCGAGAAGGGCTTCGCCCGACGAAGCGTCGCCGTGGCGCCGTGGCGACACAATCTCCTGCTCGGCTTGGAGATTGCCACACCACCGAAAGAGCATCGGCGGCTCGCAATGACGCTACGATGATACTGCCAGCGCATTCACCGCCTGCGTGAAGCATTCCAGCGGTGCGCGCGTTATGCCCGCACCCACCTGGCCGACACCTGCGTCCTTGTGCGCAATGCCCGTGTTGATGACCGGCTGAATGCCGGTGTCAACAACTTTGCGGGCGTCGATGCCTGCGGGTGAGCCGTTGAAGTTGAGCGGCGGAAGCGTGAAGCCACTGTGCACTCCCATTGTGATGTGCAGCATCTCGCGCGTATAAGCGATCGCATCCTGAGGTGTTCCTCCAACGAATTGGACGATGGCTGGCGCGGCACCCATCGCGAACCCACCAATGCCTGCCGTTTCGGTAATTGCACTATCACCCAGATCTGGCGCGGCGTCGGCTTGTGAATAACCCGGAAAGAACAAACCATCCACCATCGGAGCGGGTACAGTGAACCACGCGTCACCTGCGCCGCTCATGCGGATGCCGAAGTCCACGCCATTGCGCGCCATGGCAGTCACCAGTGTGCTGTGCGGAACGCCATGCCCCGCATCCAGCATGGATTTACAACAAGCCATCGAAATGTTTAAAAAGAAATGGTCGTTGCCCGCGATGAACTCAAGAACTTTCGCAATATCACCTTGTGGAAAATCTGTTTTCAACAAAGCGGGCGTCAATTTCTTGAACAAAAGAGAGGAGGCGGCCGCATTGCGGTTATGGCACTCGTCGCCCATGTGCAATGCCTGCGCAATGATGGGCCGTAATTCGATCCCGCCCAGGACTTTAACCGCCGCATCCATCGCAGGACCCAAGGTTGCCGCCATCCATTTAAGTCGCTCCAACACGGACGGGTCGTTGGCACCAAAGCGCAGAACTTTGCCCAGTCCTTCATTTAGGTTGCTGAACGACAGGTTGCCGCGATCTTCATTCTTCACAATCCAGACTGGCATGGATGGGCTGATCACGCCCGACATCGGACCGACTGCGCCGAAGTGATGGCAGGGTGCGAAATTGATACCGCCACTTGCCGCAAGTCCGCGCGCAGTGATTTGATTCTCTGCCCATCCCTCGAAAAGAATAGCGCCAATCACCGCGCCTTGCATCGGTCCGCACATGCGTTTCCATTCAATGGGAGGACCCGCATGCAGTAGCGTTCTCTCGCCAAAATCTGGAACGCCATCGCGCGCCGATGCGACTCCTATCAAAACAGGTTGGGCCAACATAAAACGATCGAACGCAATACGGTTCGCGGCTTCCACATCGGGCTGATTCACCAGCGCGGCGAGATGCTCGCCCGTGGCTTTGTCTCCCAAGGCAGGCGGACGCCAGTCCAATTGCAGAGACTTTGCCCCTGCCTGCTGGATCGAGTCCGCGAACGAGGACAATCCAACGTTGATGACCTGCAAATCCTGTTCAAAAAGTTTGTTGACCATTTTTACCTCCCGCTCACAATTGCCGCCGCCAAACGCGCGGCTTGCGCATTGCTTTCTGTTAATATCACCCCGGCCTCGCGCAACATGTCTTGCTGACGAGTCAGATTCTGCGGGTCTGAGTCCGTGCCGCACACAAAACCGACGAAGAACAGATTGCGCTTCGCCTTCGCGGCAACTTTTAGCGCTTCCAAGATCGCTGGCACAAGTTCACCCGCGGGATCCATGTTTGAGCCGTAGCCAAGCACCACGTCCAAAAGGATTACAGCAGTGGATGGGTCCTTAGCCTCTTGAATGATACGTTCATTTCGCAGGCGGAAGTCAATCATCGGGTGCGGGCGTCCCTGCGTGAACAAGTCATCGCCGAGATCAATCGCTGTATGCTCCTGTGACTTCCACACATCCTTGAGCTTGTGTTCCTTCTTCAATGGAATATTGGAATAAACAGGCCCCAGCGCCTCGCTCATCAACAGCAGGTTCTCGTAACAGAAGGTCCCGCCGCTAAACAGGGCGCGCACATATTTTTGAGTCTTTTTTAATTTTCTCGCTGATGATTTTTCCACCGCCGAATATTTGGCGGGCATGGAATTAGAAAATTTCTTAAGCGCCTTTCCCTTCGAAAAATTAACTGCAGCAACCGCCGCATCTTCCAAAGTTTTCACTCCGATAATTTTTCCGTGCGTCACGCTGGCTGGGTCTGCGCCGATGAAAATCACCACAACGGGCTTGCCGCTTTGCCCGGCTTTTTCCAAAACTTTTTTCATCACATCGGGTGAAGGTGGTTTGGAAACCAGCAGGATCACTTTCGTCTGCGGGTCGGCGGTCAGCGCGGCGATGCTTTGTAACATGGTGATGCCGCCGACCTCCGATTTCAAATCGTGCCCGCCCGTGCCAATGGCTTGTGTGATGCCGCCGCCAAAGCGGTCAATCAGGCAAGTCACTTGCTGTAAGCCCGTGCCGGATGCGGCCACCACTCCGATGTCACCACGCCGCACGAGATTTGCAAACCCGAGCGGGATGCCGTTGATGATGGCTGTGCCGCAATCCGGCCCCATCATCAGCAGGTCGTGTTCGCGCGCATATTGCTTGAGCGGGATTTCCTCCTCGATGCTGACGTTGTCGCTGAACATCATTACATGCAAGCCGAGTTGCAAAGCCTTGCGCGCTTCGGCCGCCGCGTACTCGCCCGGCGTGGAGATCAAAACAAAATTTGCGGATGACATAGACTCGAGTCCCATCTCGATACTGCGCGGGGGTACGCGTCGGACTCCGCCCTCATCTGTTTCTGTTGATTTGGCTTTGAGCATCCCCTCAGCCTGGTCCAACGCAGCGCCCGTTGACGAGTCGTCTTTGCCCTCGACGACGATCATCAAATCGTTTGGACTTGGAGGGACCGCGCTTGCCAGCAACCCCGCCTCCACAAGTAAACTGATATTGTTCTCCGTTGCCATCACTGCTGAGGCCTGTTTGACCCCCTCCAGGGCGCGCAGTTTTTCAGAGAACTGCATCAGTGAGACGGAGTCGCGATAAAGATTTTTGATCATGCGTTGCGCAGTTGCCATAATTTTTCCTTGATTCATTAATTCGGCGCCAGAGAGCGCCTGCTACGCGTAAGAATTTTCTTTGTTCCAAACACATAACCCGATCAACAAGCCAGTCACTGAATCCATTCCCGAAGAATGACCGACGCGCATGGTTTCCTTTGATACTAATGCGAGTCGGGGTTCATCACCATTGTGGATCGCATCAAGCAGTGCAATTATACTGCTGGAGAATTGTCCATGAATAGCGTGATAAAGATACGTGCGGCTGATCTCGTTTGTTTCTTCTGAAAGTAATAATAATGACTCTCCAAATGTTTGAATAAATGCAGGTCTTTCCTTTTCATTTCCCGCTGTGCTATGCAAGCCGGCCAGAAAACCGATCAATACATCATCACCTGATGGAGTAACGCCAGGGCCGAGCCCGATCATATTTTGCGCGGCGTCTTTTGCAGAGCGTGAGTCGAGTTGTTCGGCGGCGGCGATGAGTTGGAGAATGGGCTGACGGAGTCTGCGTGCGAGCAATGAACCTTGCTCCGCTTGTCCCGCTCTCTGCCCAAAGGGGGGATGAAGAGAGCGGGATTGAAATAAATCATCTGCGATAAGTTCGGTGTTTTTGAGTCTTTGCTGTTCATTCAGAACTCGCCATGTGATTGACCAGGCTTGTTCGCTGGGCAGAATCAACGAAGGTATTTTTCCCTCCCAGATGGGTGCGCCGCGCAGGTCAATGGTTAAGGGAGAGGAGTCGAAGCGCAGGATCCCGCCTCTCGAAGCCGCACGCAGGCCCACAGTCAGAGAATGAAGCGGAATCTTTTCATCCAAACGAATCCCCTGAGGCAGGTCGTAATGATCCGAAATGAGAATCGTTATCAATCTGTCCTCATGCTCAAGCCGCAGGTTGAGGGACGAATCAAAAAGGCTTTGAATCGTTGCATCAAAATTATTTTTCGGGATTGCTGAGCCAAGGGAGGCGGCGTGGAATTGCATGAAATAAAGATACAGCCTGAGGTACATACCCAGGCTGTATTTGAGATTGAAAGAGTTTAGTCCTCCAATTTGGGCAGCGGGTCGTTCTTGGTGTAGTTCATCATAATGACGAATAACACTGCCATTGCCAGATAGCCAACGACCGGGCCCCAGGTGGCATTGAAGGACGGATCGTTGATGTTGAAAGGACCGTCGGGGATGAAGCGCAGTTTGGCGCTGTGGATGAAGCCGACCCACGCGCAGGCCGCACCGAAGAGGGTATAGCCGATGGCGCCTTTCCAATTGCGGTCAATGACGTAAGCCACGATGGCAGCCAGGATCATACCGACAAGGATCGAGCCGGCGCCAAGCACAACCATGCCGCTATATTCCACGCCATTGCTGGCAAGTGTGCCTGCACCGAGTGTTCCGGCATTCGTGCCGGCCGCGCCGAGGGCATTGTTAACTTTCGTTGTTACGTAGTCCGCGATCCATGGAATGATGGCGATAGCCACCGCTGGAGCGTGACGCCGCGGGCTGGCATTGAAGGCCTGCGAGGTGATCAACATTCCAATATAGACGAGGATTGGGAGGATGGCGACCAGCGGGATGACCGCGGAGAGGATGCCCAGCAAACCAAGCACTCCCAGCAGGAACATGGTTACGCCTGTCAGCCAGGAATAGCCGATGCGCGAGCCGACCGACTTCCAGCCGGGATGTCCGATGTAGATCAGGGTTGGGAAAGGTGAGCCGAAGAGCGAGGCAACCGCAGTGCCGCCGGCCGCGGCAAGCATGGCTTCGCGGGTATCGTAAGTGTCGCCGCCAGCGAGAGCGGATTCAACGTTGTTGAGTGATTCAAGGAACAGGTAGATGGCAAGCGGGATGGCTGTTACGAGATAGGGCGTAACACGTGGGAGTCCAGCTAGCAGAACCTGAATTTGGGGCAACGGAATTGCGACTGCCACGTTGGAGACGGCCGTTTGAAGGCCTTCCAACTTCATGTAACCGGATAGCCAGCCAACAATAACGCCAATGATCACTGCGACCAGTCCGGCGGGAATCTTGCCAGGGAACTGTACGTTCGCCAGCCAGCCGACGAAGATGATCCCGAAGGACACCATGCTGAGCCAGGCGGCGTTCCAGGCATTGAATGCCGCGCCCATGGCGATGTAAGTGATAGCCACGCCTGCCAGCGTTCCGAGCATGGCCGCACGGGGGGTCAACTTCTGCATGGTGGGACCAACAAAGGCGCCGATGGTTGCAACGATGGCGTGAACGAAACACCACGCCACGCCGACGCTCCAAATCAATTCAAAACTCTCGCCAGCAATTTTGAGCGGCAACATGATGGCGAAGGTAACAAGAAAGTAGTGCGGGACGGAAATTCCGTACGGGACGGCGGTCACATCGTCACGACCTTCTTTCTTGGCCAGTTTATACGCCATATAGGCAAAATAAATATTTCCTACTGCCAGCGACAAAACCAGCCCGGGAACGATCCTTCCGAACAGGATTTCTGCGGGAAAGCCAATAACGAATTGCATCAGGGCTACTGCCACCAGGGTATTGGTGATACTGTTGGTACATAAGCCGAAGAAGCCATTCAAGTCACCGGGCACCCAAAGTTTGGGCGAACTCATTGCTTTTGCTTTATCTTTAGCCATTTTCTTTTCTCCTCTTGAAGATATAAGATTGATCTCACCCTGAACCCTTGCAGGGCAGGGGAAATTCCAAAGTAGGGTCCTGCTTACTTCTCACTATATTCGAAAGACATCTGTTCGCGCGGGAAATAACTGAAGGCATAACACAATGCAGCTACCAGTAAATATCCAACTGTGATGTCGGTGGGCAGGCCGTGATTACCGAATTGCACGGCTTCTGCGTGGATAAAGCCAAAGTAGGATAGAACAGCTCCGGCCAAGGCGTAGGCTGAGGCGAGTTTTGGTTTGCCATCCAATAGGAAGACCGCGATAGCGCCGAGCACCAAACCGCTCAAGATCGCTCCGCCGCCGAGTTTTGCCATGCCTTCATATAGCACGCCATTGCCGGCCATCGCGCCGATTAAATCCGAGGCGTTCGCGCCGGCCGCATTCAATGCGCCATCCACCTGCGTTTTGCCCCATGCAGCAAAGTGTGGGACGAGCGCAAGGATCACAGCCGGAGCATGATTGCGCGGCGTGGCCTGAAAGGCTTGCGCGCCGATCAATGCTCCGATGTAAAGCAGGATGGGCAAAATGGCAACGAGCGGAATCAGGTTCAACAACACAGGCACGATATTGAGCCATGTAACGGTGATAACCAACGCGCCAGTTGCCAAAGAATATCCAATTCGACCTCCGACTGCTTTCCAGCCCGGGTGTCCGATATAAACCGCATTGGGGAAACAGCTGCCCAACAGAGTGCCGATGATACTGTTGATGCCATCCACAAGCAGGACCTCACGCACGCTATACTCGTCACCGGCGGCTGAGGCGCTTTCCACGTTATCCATGGCTTCGATGAAGTCATACACACCGAAGGGAATGGCTGTTACAAGCAGGGGCGCAATATTCTTAAAGCCCGCCACCAGATTGCCGATTTCAGGCAGAGGTATGGATAATCCCAAGCCTCCAAAAGAAGCGCGCAAAGCTTCGGCATCCATGACAGGCGCCCAGCCGAGCAAAGTCGCGCCCCAAGCCATGATCGAGCCAACGCCGATGGCAACCAGTCCGGCGGGGATTTTGCCCGGGAATACAACCCCAGCAAACCAGCCGCCTAAAACGATCGCAAGACAAACCAATCCGATCCAAGGGTAGGGATCAAGAATTTGCATGCCCGGGCGGATGGCGATAAATGCGATCGAGACGCCAGCCAAAGTTCCAAGAAGAGCCGCACGCGGAGTCAACTTGCGGATGAACGGAGCAATGAATGCGCCACTCAAATTGACCAGCCCTTCGATAAAGGCCCAAGCCAGCCCAACCTGCCAGGCTAGAATCGGATCGCCGGTGGCGATCTTAACCGGAAGCATGATCACGAAAACGACGATGAACATGTGCGGGACACTGGGACCCGCGGGCATGGACGTTACATCATTACGCCCTTCCTTCAGGGCAAGGCGACGCGCCATCAGCGCATAGTAGATGTTGCTGAGGAAGAGCATAAAGCCCACTGCCGGAACGATTTTTCCAAACACTATTTCGGCGGGCATTTGAATGACACCCAACAACAAACCGGAAAGGACGAGAATGTTCAGAAGACTATTCGTCCCCAAGCCGAAGAAGGCATTCCAATCACCCGGAACCCAGAAAGGCGCTTGCATCGATTTTACAGATTTATTTTCCATCAGGAAACCTCCTTGTATCAAAAGGATTGACCAAAACCTACAGGCTGATCTATTTTCCTTTCGCCGCTGCCGCCAATCCTTTGATCACATGATCTGAATTGCTGACCCACCCGAAAATGCCGCCCTGGGCTTTGACCATTTCCAATGCGACGCGTTTGAATTCAGGGAAGTAGGAGGCGGTACAATCTTCAGGGACGAGGGCGTTGAAACCACGGTCATTGGCTTCGCGTACAGTGGTGTGGACGCAAACTTCAGTTGTCACTCCGCATACGATCAATGTTTTGATATTGCGATTTCTCAAAATGCCGAGCAGGTCGGTATCGTAAAAGGCGCCCTTACCGGGTTTATCAACAACCGGTTCGCCTTCAATGGGATATAACTCGGGGATGATATCGTGACCGACTTCACCGCGCACGAGGATGCGTCCCATCGGCCCAACATCGCCAATGCCTGTCGTGAGGTGACCACGCTCTTTTTTGGCTGACGGAAGATCTGCCAGGTCTGGGCGGTGACCTTCGCGGGTGTGGATCACGAAGAGCCCGACCTTGCGTGCGGTTTCCAGGACTTCCTTGCAAGGCTCAATTGAACTGCGCAGCAAAGAAACATTGTTTCCCAGCATTTCGCCGAACCCACCCGGTTCAACAAAATCGCGTTGCATGTCAATCATGACAAGAGCAGTGGTGTCAAGATCAAATTCAAGTTCGTATGGTTCGGCTGTAAATTTTCCTTTTCGCATGTTTTCTCCTTGAGATGAATTAAAAATAAACGCTGGCTAAATCCCCATAAAGGATTTTGCCAGCGCTGTCTTTACCGCTTGTTCAACATTCTCACGCCCGTCCTGAATATTCAATTCAAGAGCCTCACGCGCACAGTTTACATCTCCAGCTTTGATACATTCCAGAATGCGGAGGTGTTGTTCACAGGTAGTCCGCAGACGTTCACTAGTTGTTATATCCATCATGCGGATAAAATGCAGGCGCTCATTGATACTGTGCAGATGCTGGATCAGGGACTTGTTATTCGTGAACACCGCCAATGCCTCATGGAACTCTTCATCTTTGTCAGAAAAATCATTCACATTTTCAGGGATTTTATCCAGGATGGAACGCCAGATTTTGTGAAGTCTTTGCCAGTCTGCATCCGGCACACCTGTCTTCGTCAGCAAAGTTACGACAAATAATTCCAATGCAAGGCGTACTTCGTACAACTCATGGATCTCACGCATATCCAGCTGTTTGACGGTATAGCCCTTGTGTGGTTCTTTGTCCACCAAGCCATTCTCCACCAACATCCGCAAGGCCTCGCGCACAGGGCTTCGACTGACGCCAAATTCTTCGCACAAGCCCTCCTCAGTGAAGCGATAACTGGGGGGGTAGTGCCAATGAATGATGCGGTCTTTCAGGGAAATAAAGACCTCGCCGCTGAGATTGGGGGTGGGTTGATTTTTCACCAAATGCTCCAGTATGACCTTAATTGTATACAATATTGTATACTTGTCAAGGGTCATTTTTTCGACGGGTAATCGTCCTGTTCCTGAACGACGAATTCCGGAAGATAGATTTTTATCGAATGCTCAATCTCACTATCACCTCGAGCAATGACGGTGCGGCTTAATCCTGCCAGTTGTGATGAGCCTGTGTTTTTTTGTTTAACTCACCTTACGCACCAAGCATGATTTCCTGAGCGGAGCGAAGGATCTCTGAGATAGTCGTAGAGACCCTTCGCTCCGCTCAGGGTGACATACCTAAAATGTGGCTGTTTGCGTAAGGTCACTTTTGTAAGTAAACCGCAGGTGATAAGCCTGCGGTTTTTTGTTAGCTTTGTCGCACAGAATAACTTTCCAATTCATTAGGCGACAACTCATCGGGCTTTACAAGTTTGTAGTGCTTTTCAGAAGAAACTCTAATTCCATCTTTTGTCTGCTCAAACTCGAAAAGCGCAATGAGATTATCTTCCATGAATTGTGCGGCAATTGCTCGACAAATCAAACGCGGAAATTTTCGCGCGCATAATTCAATATCCTGTTCGATTTGAACAATACCGATTTTGTCTTTACCGCCTTTTGCTTGAACGGGCAAAACATAATGTGCGCCGCGTTTGTCCAGCCCAATATAGATTTCATCGGTTTCAACTTGCGAGCCGTTGCTTAGAGTTGTTCGAAAATGATTTTGTAAAGAATAGCAGGTTAAGCCAGTGAAAATATCAATCAACCGATTGTAGCGAAGTTTTGCCAAAGGGATTGTTCATCGTTCATTGAATATTTAGCAATCACACCAGGCGTTGAATCAGGTATTTTAGTTTCTGCAAGGATACTTGAAGGGGCGATGTTTGACTGCTTGGCGATTACAAGTTTATATTTTCCTTTGCCTGATGGTCTGATAATCCATTCGTAGTCTTTCGGAGCTTTTGATGTAATGGACTTTGGTAAAAGAGTTCTGTATCTGAATGAGTAAAGAACATCACCTAAATTCTTTGGCAATGTTATGCCTAATTCATCGGCAACTTGGCTGAATTCTGTCCGCTTAAATTCGATTTCGGTTACACCTTTCTTGAAATATTTGGCAAAGATGGCTTCAAGAATTTTGGTATAACGATTTGGCTCTTTATTTTCCATAAATTACCCTCTCCATTTCAAAATGACAACTTCTTCGCGCAATTGTTCTTTTGTAGCCGTCGCTAACCGGGTACGGAATAAATCGATATTTACAACTTCATAACCCAAAGATTTGGCAATATCTCCTAAAATCTGACCTGTCCTTATCATCACGCGCAAATAGGATGCTTGATCGCCGACTACATAGGCGAGTTGCGCCCCTGGACGAAGAACTCTGCGAAGGTCAGCTAAGTGTTTTGCCATGCCGCCAAAATATAATTTTGCGGCTCTTGCATATAATTTTTCAAACCCTGAATCTTTCCCGAGTTCTATACGCCGTTTTTCAATTTCTTTTGCAATACGTTGGATTTCTGGAAAAGCAGAAACCCATTGATCATCGTCATCGCCTTTGTAAATTCCGCGCGTGTTCGAACGGACGAGTCGTTTTTTCAATTCCCTCAATTCTTCCTTGCTGTTGATAAATCCAAGCAAAACAGACTCAAGGCGTGTAGTTCGAGTGTAATCTTTTTCGTTGGGATAGGGTGGTGACGTAATAACTGCATCCACAGAATTTGGTTCAATAATGTCAAAACTGCGTGCATCTGCCAGATGAACTTTTGTGTTGGGATAGGATTTCCCTTCAACTTGACGCAGGTCATTTGCTATTTTCTTTATTTCAAAAAGCCAGTTGGAGATAACAGGTACATCTACTTTTGGATTCTTAACGCCCACTTCTGGTCCGAAGTGCAGATTGCTGATTTTGAAAACCAAAGCGTTCCCTAAAGCTAATAGTGCGTGACGATAAAACGGCTCGCCCTCGAATTGTTTTAGGCATTCAAATAAAACCAAGGTTTTGTGCAATGGAAGTGGGCTGATTGAATTTGTCAGAATAAGTTTTTCAATTTCAGGTGTTAGTGTTTTGAGTTCCAAATTTTTGCTGTCATTAAATGAGAAATTGTCGTCAATTCCCTGTGACTTGAGAATCGCAAGCGCTTTTTCTGAGACTTGCTGCCCTTGCTTGGATAATTTATCTCCATCCAAATCCCAATTCGTTTTGACCGATGATGCAAAATGCGGAAATGGATTGCCTTCCAAGCCAATTGCTCTCATCCCAGCTAGTTTGGCTTCAACCAGAGTTGTACCTGTCCCGCAAAATGGATCGAGAATCACGCTTTTTTGATTTAGCCCAAATTTTTGGATGTAATCCTGTACCAAATGTGGAGGAAAGGATAACACGAACCGATACCACGCATGAAAAGAACGGTCTTGAGGATCCAGCTTATTGGCGCGGCCATTGGAAAGTTCAGGTTTCTTGGTTTCCTGAATTTCCTCTGATTCGATAAAACCCATTTTTAATTGATCTGGAGCAACTATCATATTCTATATTCTATCATTCAAAGATGCATATCTCCATTCTCAATTTGAGCATTGCGGTACTTCATTCCAAACAGAATCAACTTCCAGGCTCGTGGTGAGCGAAGTCGAAACAACGCGTGAAGCGGGGTTCCTGTATAATCCCTCCAACAATGGACTTCAACACATTCCTATCCCAACTCCCTGCTCCCTCTGCGAAACGAATTGCGCTGCGTATCAGCCCGCCCGCAGAACGTGCTTTGCGGCAGGGGCATCCCTGGGTTTTCGATCAATCCATCACCGAGCAAAGCCACACTGGCGCGCCCGGCGATCTCGCTGTTATCTTCGATGACGCGCACGCGCGCCGCTTTCTGGCGATCGGTTTGTATGACCCCACATCTCCGATCCGCGTGCGCATCCTGCAGTCCCGCGAACCCGCCACCATCAACGCGGACTGGTTTCAAAATAAACTTGCCAGCGCCGCCCGCGTGCGCGCACCTTTGGAAGAAAAAAATACCAACGGCTATCGGCTTGTTCACGGCGAGAACGACGGCTTGCCCGGATTGGTGCTTGACCGTTATGCCGATATTCTCGTTCTAAAACTTTATACCCCCGCCTGGATTCCCCATCTAAAGGATTTCTGTGACGCGCTGGCGCAGGTCAGCCCGGCCAGCCATTTGATTTTGCGACTCAACCGATCGCTTCAAAAGCAGACTGAATTTTTGCACGGCTTAAGCGATGGGATGACGCTCTCGCTTCTCGCTTCGCGGCCCCCGAACCTGATCCTGTTTCGAGAAAATGGTCTCATCTTTGAGTCCGATCCCATTCACGGGCAGAAGACTGGCTTCTTCCTCGACCAGCGTGATAATCGCGCACGAGTTGAAAAATTATCCAAGGGTAAATCTGTATTAAATGTATTTTCCTACACGGGCGGATTTTCCGTCTACGCGGCACGCGGCGGCGCAGGAGAAGTCCTCAGCGTGGATATCAGCGCGCCCGCCCTCGAAGCCGCCCTCCGCAACATGGCGCACAACGAGTTGACAATACCTCACGAGACGATAGCCGAAGATGCCTTTGAAGTCTTGGCTCGCATGGCGTCGGAAAAACTTCTCTTCGACTTGGTGATCCTTGACCCGCCCATGTTCGCCCAAAGTGAAAAGCAAATCGCGTCGGCCTTATCCGCCTATCGCCGTCTGACTCGCTTGGGTTTGGGTGTCTTGCGACAAGGCGGCACGCTGGTGCAGGCCTCCTGTTCCAGCCGCGTAGATGCCGATGTCTTTTTTGAAACCATTCATCAGTCTGCTAAAGAAGCGGGACGCAAGTTAACCGAAATCGAAAGAACGGGTCATGCACTCGATCATCCAATTGGATTCAAAGAAGGGGCTTATCTCAAATGCCTGTTTGCCAGAGCTTAAATGCCATTGCGAGGCAGGCGGTTGAGTGGGGCGAGTGATTTTCTCGCCCGTACACTTGCACCGTACGCAAGTGCAGGTGTCGAAACCCTGCCCGAAGCAATCTCCAAACAGTCAACGGGGATTGCTTCATCGCTTCGCTTCTCGCAATGACGGGACATTAATGTTCACAACCCCAAAGTATGTTTGAGCGCTTTGTCTACATCCTCCATTGGGATTTTTCCAATCACTTGATCTATAGCAATTTCAGAAACGGTGGCGAGATTATCGGTCATCATTACTGAATCGGTAGGCAATCCCGATTCTTTTCCAGCCTGTGAGTCCAATTTGATGAAAACGCGGCTGGGGTGATTGGCGCGAAATAGGCGGCTGGTAATCATTGCTACAACGATTTGCGCTAAACCACTCTCAAGATTATCTGTTTGCACAATTAATGCAGGGCGGGGTTTGGCTGTTTGTAAATCTGAGTGAGGGAAAAGCACCAGAACGACATCGCCACGATTAAACGTGCGCGTCATAGTTGTCATAGATACTCATGTCAGGACTTTCCCACTCTTCTGTAAAAGCGGCAAGTTGCGCGCGCAATGCGCTGGCTTGTTCTTCGCTGATACCGCGCGCGCGCAAATCAATACTTTCCACGCCAAGAAAGGTGACAATCACGGGAGTTTCATCGGGAATATCGGAGGGATTGTTCTTTAGCACAATCTTTCCCTTGCGATACACGCCTTGTAAAGTAGTTAACATATTTACTCCTTGCTCTGACAAAATTATAACTCACCTTGAATTGAACAAAGTATAATCCTCCCATGTTCTCTTTCCACATCAATGCTAAAATTAACCGCGCCCGTGCGGGTATCTTCACCACACCTCACGGCGATCTACAAACTCCCGTTTTCGCGCCAGTCGGCACGCAGGCCACAGTCAAAACGCTTACGCCTGAGCAGCTAAAAGGAATTAATGCCTCGCTGGTGCTGAGCAACACCTATCATCTTTATCTGCGTCCCGGCGACGAACTCGTCCGTGATATGGGCGGTTTGCATAAATTTATGCAATGGCACAATCCCATGCTGACTGATTCGGGCGGCTTCCAGGTTTTCTCGCTTTCAAAGACACGCAAAATTGACGATGACGGTGTGACCTTCAAGAGTCACATTGACGGTTCCACGCATCACTTCACGCCCGAGAAGTCCATTCAAATCCAGGAGAACCTCGGCGCAGACATCATCATGGCTTTCGACGAATGCTCCGACCCCAACGACGCAGCTTATTCCGAGACTGCCATGCAGCGAACTCACCTATGGGCCGAACGTAGTGTCAATGCGAGGACGCGCGCTGATCAAGCTTTATTCGGCATCGTGCAAGGCGGAGTCAATGCTGACTTGCGGGCTGAGTCTGCTAAATTTATTGCTTCCCTCGATACGCCTGGCATCGCCATCGGCGGACTGTCCGTGGGAGAGACGAAAGAGGAAATGCACGATATGTTGGATGTCGTCGTTCCGCTATTGCCAGAAAATAAACCACGTTACTTAATGGGTGTTGGCACACCGGAAGATTTGATCAACGGCATCGCCCAAGGCGTGGATATCTTCGATTGCGTTCTGCCCACCCGCCTGGCACGGCATCATTCCGCCTTTGCGCCCGAGGGGCGTTTGAACATGATGAATGCTGCCTTTGCGCGCGATGCCCGTCCGCTGGATGAGACCTGCGACTGTTATACTTGTCAAACCTTTACGCGCGCGTATATTCGTCACCTGATCGTGGCAAAAGAATTACTGGCAGGCACACTTTTGTCAATTCACAATTTAAGGGCCTTGATCAGGATCATGGAATCAATCCGCAGTTACATTGCAGATGGTTCGTTTGAAACGCGCGTGCCTGCGTTGCTGGATCAATGGGCGAATAATGCAAAACGTGCTGATTGCTGAATCTCTATGTACTAAATGATTGAGCGGATGTCTGTGCAGGCTCGGTCAATGAATAAACATACCAGCATATCAGGGACATCCCTATCATTTCTCCGCCATCCTCTAATAATCTTGTGATCTCGTACAGGAGTTTCTGGGTTTCTTCTGCGAAAATTCGATTGGTAAAATCATTTATGACTCCGAAGAATACGATAATAAATAATCCTCCGATCAGGTAGTGAAACGTGGTTCGGACTTCCTTGCCATTGCGGAAGTAGGAAAAGGCGATTATGGAAAGGAAAAAGATCCCGAAAAACAAGGATGCACCCAGTTCTCCAAAGTCCTGATACCGCAGTTCCCCGAATATGACGTGAAAAGGAGGAATGCCGAGTTTTTCAATAACAAATGTTCCCAAGCCCTCATGGAAACTGAGCATGTCGTCAAATAACAGATACACAAACAGGAATATCCAGCCTGTGTAGAAAAATTGTTTTTTCCTGAAGATCAACCATGCAAAAAAGAGGATGATCCAGTATTCTTTTACATATTGAAAGGATTCTGCCAGGGTAAGGTCGTAATAGACATTGAAAGCATTATTGTATTGAATGGTTGTGAACACGTTGAAAATTCGGGCCAGTTTATGGGTAATATGTAATAGAATAAAAAAAAGGTCGGCACATACCAGGATGACTAGAATCTTGAGGGATTTATTTGGCAAATTAAACTTATTGTTCTCTACCGTACAAATACGAGGAAAATCAGTCATAGAGTAAACTCAGGGTCACCAAACCAACTGAGGTGTCCTCTATGACTGATCGCTACCGAGTATACACAAAAGTGAAGAAAACGTTGAAGACC